>Ga0213858_10000052_pt1 | contig 48914 bp, 59 predicted proteins | sample PICome_FD_160122 | JGI IMG/M metagenome (GOLD analysis project Ga0213858, IMG submission 160122) | Coastal seawater microbial communities near Pivers Island, North Carolina, United States - PICO245 | ecosystem: Environmental > Aquatic > Marine > Coastal | place: USA: North Carolina | collected... | reverse complement strand
CATTCATTTGCTGTTCGATCTTACGCATGTTTGGTGTCGTTTGGTTGACTTCTATACAATACAGGAGATGAGGCAGGGCACAACCGATGCTGTGCCACTTTGCTCACTGGTCAGCGAACATGCCGAAGTGGGCATCCACTACGTAGTCTATCACCTCATCAGTGGCAGACACGTTGAAACGATCGCAGAACCAATCGACCGCCATCTCAGCGGATGCCATGGTGTCAAACATGAAATCCTGCAGGTCCTGCAGGGTCTGTGGAGAGGAGAGAAGCGTTTTTGTTTTCATGCACCTATTATAAGCACAGGGTCTAGACGAGTGGGGTCTGGTCTGTGCCACTAGGAAAGTTGGCACACACTGCATCACATAATGCTTCAATCAACCCATCACAATCACCATCAATTCTTGATTCAATGATGCACTCAATGTCTTCCATCAGTTGTTCACGAGCGGTGAGCATTTCCATCATGTCCATTGTCATCAACCCCCGAACATATCGTCAAACAATTGTTGAGCATTTTGCTCTAATTCTTCACGGTGTTCTTGTTCCCAACGCTTGTGATCTTCCATGCGTCGTTTTGCTTCCGAGGGGGTGAGTTGGTTCAAAAACAATAACTCACCACGCAGTCCAGTTGTTAGCATTGAAAAAGAAAAATCCCGTCAACATGTATACAATACACGCTAACGGGACGAATGGGGGAAATAGTGGACAGTTCAGAAACTGTCATCATACTCATTGACTTCTCGTTTAAACTTCGCTACCTTCTTTTTAGTCTGTCTACGGATATTCTTCACTTCATAACCAAAGTCTTCAAAATCGTCATCGAATTGTTGACTCTTGTTGTTCTCGGATTGATTGTACCTTTTGCCCATTGTTTTGTAGTTAGTTTCTAACTCAATTGAGTGATTATTTAGTGACAGGAACGAGAATACCTTGTTTAATACTAGTATTGATTAGTTTACCAATACTTTCACTGTTTTTTAGAGTATTTGACACTTTATCACTGAATTTATCAGTGTTTTGACAAGAAAACTCGTATTCTTTGTCAATATTACTATTATATGTGATTAATACACTAGTTTCTTCTACTTTTAGTGTATTAATAGCTGAACTATTAAGGTTTTCGTAATTAGTCACGAACATGAAAGAGTTAAAAGTTGAAATTTAAGAAAAACTCAAAAATCTTAAATTCTTAAAAAGTCAAAAAAGTGAATATTTAAGAATTTTGAGTTTTTGAGATTATCGAGAAACTGCAAATGCCTTCAACATGAAGGTTTTGGCAGCTTCCATGGCAGTAGACTTGTCGTTCTCTGCCATTGCTTTACAGTATACATCAAACACCTGCTGGTTGTCAAGGGCAAGACGTTCAGAGGGAGTGATAGAACGTTCGATGGTCTCTGAGACTGAGAACATGTGGTGTCTGTCGATTACCTAGGTAGTATAGGGCATGGTGTGGTGCCTGGGAGGGGTTCTGTGCCACTTTGAGACCTGGCACATCATTTGTTGACTTTCGATGGGTAGCGTGCTAAGCCAACGTCTCTGGAGTACCTTTACAGTATCTCTAGAGCTACCTAGGGGTATTTAATTAACCTTTTTTAATTATTGATTCTCATTAGCAGTATGTTATTGAGAACCCTTGGTATCACTGACGCGCAAGCACCTTGAAAACATAATATATTTGCTGTTGAGAATCAATAGCAATGGGGTATCACTTAAATCCCTTTGTATCTAATACTTCTACATGTGATAGACCATAGATTTGATTAGTTTGCATCCAGTATGCTCTTAGTTGTTCATAGTCTTGGAAGTGTTTGTATCTACCATCTGTAAGGTATAGTTTGTATGTGTGTCTATCGTATGGTTTAGTTGATGTACAAGTAAATGATTTAATTGTTGGTGTCATTGATACGTTCTTGTTTAGATGTTTTGAAGTATAGTTTGTAGTATCGTTTCTTCATCTCATCTAGTATAGCATTATCATCATCAAATGCCATGTATTTTGTCAGTTGGTAGCAACCTTCTAGTTCTGATAGTAATCGTAGTATATTAATTGATGATGGTTCTAATCCACCATGAGACCATTTACTTTGTTCGTCTGACACTCCATGTCATCTCCATTGCTAGTGTTAGTAGTAATACTAGTGTAATAATGAATAGGGAGCTCATGTTAGACGTAGGCGATAGTCCTTTAGTTTCTGTACTAGTTGTTGATGATCAATTACTCCTGGGTTGATTTGTTCTCTTGCTCGTGCTACATCATGAGATGACATAGTATTGAGTGCTTTTAGGATGTGATCGACTTCCTGCAATGTTAGTGTCATGTGAAACTAGAGAGGGATTTGTAAACAGCACTGATGTGCATATTTCCATGTATGTATCCTGCTGCTATGATGATTAGGGCGAATAGGATACATGCTAGTAGTGATAGTACAAGTGGTATAGTAGGATTACTTACCTGTGTATTGGTAGCATTTGTAATCGTGTTTGTATCTATCGATGTATTTTTGAGCGTGGTCGATGCATGTGAACCAGCATCGTTTTGATTCTGTAAGGTCATGAAGGAAGATAGGGAACGTCTCAATATATGGGAAGAACTCGATCTTCCTTGAATTCATGATCTTAAGAGTATCGTTTGATTGCTTCTTCTTTGACCGCGTACCAACCGCCTTGCGCTTCTGGACTGTGGTAGTATTGTCCGAAGGTTTCTTTTGCGGTTTCTTCGATGTAGTCGTTGTACGTTTGGTCGAAGTCGATGCCTTCGCTTTGGGAGTCGTAGTAAGTTTCTGGGTATTCTTTTTTAGGTTTTGTTGTGTTGTGGATGACGATGTTGCCCTGCGTGTCGATTTGCCAGCAGAGGATGTCTCCTTCTTTCCAGTCGAGTTCTTTGGGGATTTCGATGTAGAGGTCTTCCGTGCTGGCATATTGTTGAACAGTTAAGGTAGGCATCAGAGCAGATCTTCGTATTCTTGTGTACCCACTTCCACTTTTTGACGTACAGATTCAGTTGTTTCAAACATGATTACATTGCAATAATGAGTCAACATCTCATATTGTGCATCGCTAAGATCATTCCAATCTTTGTTTGGCCAGAACTTTGCTGCCATTGTTGTCGCCATACGATACTTTGTTTCAACCTTTTGCTCAAACATGTCCCACCATACTTGAGCGGCAGTGTCGGAATCAGTCTTAAAAGGAGGAATTTGTGCCATGATTATCAGTGTGTAATAAAATCAGTCGATATATTTATTCTCTTCTAACCACTGTCGTGTCAGAGGAGTCGGTTGGTATTCTGTCCACATACTACCACGAGCGCAGCTCTGGAGTGCTTTCATGGTCATGCCTTCAGTTCTACCCGCCCATTGCGCTTCTGCCTCCCAGGGCACAGCACTCTCAGGATATGTACGCTCTGCTAGCACTCGCCAGATCATAGGAACTTCCTCCTCTGGTTTGATGATAGCGATCATACTATTCTCAATTGTGCCTGCCATACAGTCTTGTGCAGCGTGCCATCCTTCATGCCTCATCAATTGCATCAAGATATGTGGTTCACCCATGTATCTCCTGTTGAGATACACATTGTTGGATACAGTGTGATAAACACCACGATGCATGACGGGGAAGTATCGTTGATCAGCAAGATATACTTTGATACCAATCTGATTCATTGCCATTAGCATAGTATTAAACTCTTGTGCTAATGGTGTGAACTCATCAGTATTATCATACTGTGAGGAGATGTCAAGGAGTGAATAAACTTCCTCTACATCTTTGGTACACTCACGCAATAGCATACAACCCATAGCATCCATGCTATTGTATCCCTGGGTGATCTTGTCCTCATTAGCGAGGGCAATATGTGCTGATGTTAATGATAGTGCTGTAAGAGCACTAAGCAGAACGTTCTTCATGATCAATCTGTCCTTGTACTTTGATTTGTTCTAATAGTTGTTCTGAGTCAGCATACCTACCCTCATTACATGCTGTCATGTATTGTACAATGAGATCACGCATCTCATCACTAATAGTAATGTCAGTCATGGTTGAGTCTTGATTGGTAGAGATTACGGAGTTCATGCTCATCAAAGAATGCTGTCACCTCTTCTTCCAGTTGATTGGGGTCCATCCACTCATAGAATTCATCAGCAAGCGCCATAGCACTGTCGATGTCATCATTGGACATGTGAACACGGAACTGGGAGACAACATACTCATAGATGTCATCACGTTGCTCAGACAGGCGCTCTACGGTGCTGCTGTCGTCAGTGTAGTTGAAGGAGCTCATAGTTTGGTTGCGAACAGGATGTTTGCGAGGTGATCGTACTCAATGAATTCTACATCATCAGGGAGCAGAGATGCTGCTGCTGCCGCGAAGTCGTTAGGAAACTTCTTGAACAAGCGCCAGAACTTCTGTTCACCATCGTAATCTAGATCTTCATGCGGGAGGACACGAATTTCATAGTCTCCACGAGTGTACCTGTTAGGATACGGGTTGATGTACTCGCGGATGTGCTCTTGTAGCATGTTCATTTTACGAAGACCTCGCTGTTTTGTTCGAGAGTAAGCTGCTGTGCTTGCTTAAGATAATAGCACATGTGTGCTACGTATTCAACATCTTCATCACAGGGATCAAAATCATAGGCGCAATCCCAATCAACAGTGCCGTCAAGATTAACTGGCGCACCATAGAGATCATCACCATCGATTGCATAAGCATTACCATCAGCAACAAGATAGAACTGAGGAGCAGACATTGGAAGAGAAGCGTGGATTGACAGTATAATATGTATGGGTTAGGGTGTCAACCCTTGTAGTATGCATTCTTGTAGAGATAACCGCCAGACCAGTCGCACTTCTCAAGCACAAACTCACGCTCTGTGATGATACGAAGGTCGAAACGTGGTTCTTTCACTGGTGCTTTGAATGATGCTGCCTTGTGCAGTTCACCAGTCTTGATGTTCACGAAAGCGTGAACACTACGGGAACCACCGTCAGTCTCCATGATGATCTTGTGATACTTGCGACCAGTCTCAATGTAGAACTTGTACAGGCAATCACCACGCTCAATAGACTCAAGACGCTTTGCTTTGTACTCAGGATCAGTGTTGTTGAAGAAATTGGCGCGGCGGATGCTATCCTGTTTGAAGTCGAGCACAAGTGCCTCACAGAGCATCTCAGTCCACTTGAGCACGTTGGCAGCGATCTGCTCACGGGCGTCAGCGGTGGCACAGTAGTCAGCGAAGGTGGTGGTCATGTCCTGTTGTGTTGATGAACTTAGTATAGCAAGGATCACGCCTTGCGGATGTCCCCTTTGACCACTACGTCAGCTGGCACACGAGAGATGGTGTAGCGACGGATCTGACCCTCAAACTGACGCCATGCCTCTACAGTCTCGTTCACGATGCGATTGTGCTGACGATCCATGCCCTTAGCAGTGGTACACTTGCCTTCCTTACGGAAGTACACGATGGGGTGCTGGGGAGCGTCCACGGTGTCGATCTCGATCTTGTAGAAGGAGTGCTTGACGATGGTGGTGGTCATGGGTGGTGTCCCTTGGTTGATGAACTTAGTATAGGGCTCAGGAGAGCAGTTCCAATGCCTCGTAGGACAGTTCCTCGACTGGCATGTCCTTCTCGACTTCCATCACATCGTATTCTTCCTCCAGTTGCTCCAGCAACCAGCGATCGAGCATTACTTCAGAAATAGTAGACATAGTTTCAGAGGTGAGTGTTTTCCATGAGGAGCATTTCATCGACAGTCATTTCAAGCTCTGCTGCCTTTAGTTCGAGATGATCACAGCATGTGTCATCATCGTGGAGATCAATCTCTTCCATGTCAGTGAGACATGTCAACTTACCGAAGAGAAAATCAATGAAGTCAGTGTCGTCTTTAGAAAACATTGGTGTAGCGTTCGTGTTGTACTTTGGTGATGCGACCTTCTGCTAGCATGTTATCACACACATAGCAGAAGACTTGGAACTTCTCTACCTTTGTGAGTGCAGTACCTTCGCAGCACTCACGGATGGTTTTGACAATGTTTGCTTTAAGCATGATCAGCAGTAGGCGGGAGAGTAATCAGAACCAGTGTATTCTTCAAGGTTGAAGTCAAGAATCTCAGCACCGTTGGCGATGTAGTTGTGGACCTGATACTTCATCTCAACCTTAAGAACAGTAGAGAATGTGGTCATTTCACTCTCAGCACCAGGATGCCAGATAGTACGCTTAGTGAAGCGATGCTCACCAGTGCCTTGGGGGAAATAGTCAATCTGTGTGGCGGAGGTTTGGAGACGCATGTGCTTCCCTTGACGACTTCTATAGAATACATCATTCAGCGTCCCGTGGGGCATCTGGTAGACAGTTCAGCAACTGGTCGTACAGACGACCTGCGTTGACGTTGTGATGGTATGAATACTGTTCAGTGGCACCCATAGGGCATCCCATCATCATATCCAACAAGAATCGGATCTGTGCAGGCGTCAGGGGTACGTTGGTAGTCTCAGTCATGTCAGATAGTTCAGGACGCTTACAGACGATCCTAGCGCAGTCTCACGGTGCTTGTCAACATAGAATCGATGCAGCAACCACCTGACTTCGAGAAAACTGATGCGTTTCCTGTATTTGCCTGATGCCATGGGAGACTTGAAACTGGTAAGAAAAAAGTCTTTAGTTTCATGCCGCCACTGGTCGATCATGGCATTGATTGCAGGTAGATCTATCTCATTTACCATTGTTGACTCGATTGGGAAGTGATTCCTGTTGGTTGATTTACACTCACCCATGCTATTCACCAGTGCTGGTACATCATGATCCTGCATCATGCGGAGATGAATGTTATTTTGTGTATTTGTGTCGATTCCGTTGACCAAGATGGGTGCCAGGTCCCGTGGGTTGAAGCGCACAGGAAAATCAGTTTTTGTTGGTGTGTTGTCAGATGTGAGCACAATCTCCTCACCATTGACAAATGTGCGCGTGTTCTCTACCTTATGCGGAACAAAATACGCAACACCTGCGGGTGCATCAGTATCACTGAATAGTTGCATGTCAAACTTATCCCATGCATACAATCTATCCTTGAATAGTTTCTGGTTCCAGAATGTACTGGGTACGATTGCAGCGACGTACTCACAGTTGTCTAGCATCAGTTGCAGTGCATCAAGGTACATATCCTCGTGGATTAGTTGCACTGGTAGTTTCTTGCGTGATACTACTGTCTTCGCAAGATATGGTGGGTTAGTGATACACACTCTGTACCCAGTAGGAAAATCTTTGAATGTATCTCTGTATTGTACAGCATCATGGTTGGGTTCAATATCATACCCATGCCACTCTGCATTTACATACGAAAAAAGGTGCCCCGCACCTGCAAATGGTTCAAGGATAGTATCCTTGGGCACCATCTGATACCAGGAGCGGAATGCACCAGAGTTGTTGAACGGGTCAGTTGTAGTATAATACTGACCCAGGAGTTGCTTACTCATTCAATGCCAAGACGTTGCTGGAATTCTACATGATCAACGACCCAAACGGTGTTAGAGTCGTAATTGAACTTAAGACGGTCAAACTTATCAGTCAGGTCAGTATCGACGAGGATGACATATACTTTGCCTTCCTCGCCGTACTGGTGTGCCCAGTCAGCGAAGTGTGCTGCTTCATGGAACACATTATCCTGATGTCCACCTTCACCAAAACAAATCTTGGCAAAGATATAACCTTCAACCTTACCGTTGATCACACCGTCAATAGACTTGAGACACTCAAGTTTATCAAGACCAGACTTCTTGAACTCTTCCTTGTTAAGCAGGCGTCCATCCTTGGTAGGACGGAGATCCTGATTGTTCAAGGATTGCACGTAGATACCATAACCACGAGACACACGGTTGATCTCATCAAGGACGTAAGATTCGTCCTTGGATCCTTGACGCGAGGCGAGGATTGCGGTGCCGTGAGCGACAGTCAAAGCATACTCATAGTCTGCTTTGCACTTCTCATAGATGTAATCACGATCATTACCAAGGAGTTCAGCGAGACGATCAAGCGACTTGAAGTTAATCAGGCGCTTGAGATCACGGTCGAAGATCTCATTGCTATGACAAATAGTCTCAGCAAGATCACGGTTAGTCTTGAATTGACGTGTGGTGCGGATGTTGGACAGGTCAGATTTGAACATTACGGTGCCACCTACGTGGGTGGGATTAGAGAATGTTGGAGTCTTTAGGGCGCTGCCTCTCCCATGTCCTTAATATACACCAATCAAGGGTGCTGTGTCAAGAGAGTGGACAGTTCTCTCAACTGTCCCCATAGATGGGGATGATGTCAGTGCGACAATGCTGCGTTTTGTTGATGTGCTGTTCCCACAGAGCGGCGTCGTCCAAATTGTAGAAGATCGCTTGTTGGCGGGCGGTGCCCTTCTTCTTGTTTTTCATCCAAACAACTGCGTACTTCATGATAAAACTGAGGGTAGACAACGATGTTAACATAATGACGACCCCATCGTGAGTTTGCTGACTCTGGCAATGGGATGTCCTTAAAGCAAATAGTAATGTAGTATTCGCTTATGAAAGAAACATAACCACATGTGTTATGATAACACACTGGTTGGAGCAATTCAAATTCAATCTTCTTCATCGAACAACTTCCTGTCCTTGTTCTCTGGTTTGGGGAGACGGAACATTTGTTTCAAATCATTTAACTCAGTGAGTTGTTGCTGCAGTCTATCAATTTGTGCCTGCAAGATTTGGAAGTTGTGATCGTTGTTATTCTGAAGCATCAACATGTTGTTGATTGCTTGTTTGAAGTCCTCTTCGTTCATGGTAATCAATAACGCTTAGGTAATTTATCATACTGCCACTTCTTGACAAGTTCAGGATCATCAAGAAATGGATCGATCTCTCGATTGCCCATCATAAGATCGTAGAGACTACGAGCACGACAGTATGCTTTCTCATGATATTGTATCACATCATTGATGCAAGATAGCATCTCTTCATATGCTTGTCTGCTCGATACTTTATCATCTTGGAGGTAATCGTCGATAGCATCTTGCATACGATCTTTACGTTGTCCTGCATAAGTCTTTCGCAAAAAGTCTTCGGTTCCTTTAAGTTCAGGGCGTCCTTCAATTGTCATGAATAAAACTCTTCATTACGGCGGCGATCAAGGTATGCAATAATTTCACCACGCCACTCTAGCAGTTCATGATAACAGCACTGCTCATGAGCATCTTGGCGCAGTTCATGGTCTGGTTTCAGTACACTCTCGTAAAAGATGTAGAATGCATCCTTACGTTTTTCGTGTTTGTTTCGGTCTGTCCAGTCCATGCAATCCTCGTTTGACTTACGTATTTTAGATGATTTGGTGGGAAAATCGACGTTTCGTTAGATTTTCTTTACTATTCACCACTGTCCACTTGATCGACAGACAGTATATCGCAGACGGGCACCTCATGCTCACCAGCAATGATGTACCAGTGCATCATCTGTCCATGATACTCAGGGTGTGCCTGATAATGATGGGTATACTCACGCACACCACAATACATCAGTTCGCTTTCTGGAATATCATTCTCTTTTAACATTGCCTGCAGCTGCATGTGCTGCAACTCAATTTGTGTTGGGACATTCATCAGCATAGATCACCACTGGTGCTCCGCTACCATAGCATGGCGTCAGGATGCTGTCAAGTCCTTGAAATTAGCGTGTGTCAGGTGTCTAAGAATTGTTTCAGTGATCTCACCATCGCTTGACATGGTATACTCTAGGTCAAATACCGAGTCGCCTGTGCATTTTGATGCAATCACAGTCTTATGGTCTTCAGTAATGAATTCTAACTCAACCAATTGGGACAGAGCAGCATCACGATATCCTGCTGCATTATTCTCTTCTACTAGATTGCCTCTCTCTGCTGGTATTAATGTTACCTGTGGGTGGCGAAGTGCTAGATTAAACTTGTAAGTACCATCCAAGAAGATATCAAATGTTCCTCTTGCAGATACTTCTGCCTTACAGAACTGATTCATCTTCAATAGTGTCTCGTTAGATGAATACTCATCTAGATCATATGTGGGATCATAGATTCTGATACCAGTACAGTTTCCATCAGTATCGAAGTGGAATCCCTGTATGAGAGTTTCATAGTAATCAGTTGCACTGGTCATCTTATCAATCGTCGCTTTGATCTTAGAGAAATCACCTAGACCACAGAATGATAAGAATGTATTCCATACCTGTTGAACTTCTGTCACATGAGACCAGTGCATGATGGTCTGTAAGAAGTATGATTTGATCTCATCACCCACATACTCAATGTTTACCAACTTCTGATCATCCATGATCGCAATATCCAGGTGTGGATACTTGTACTGATAGACTTTGTTCAGTTTAGCAGACAGTGTGCCAAGATCAGGAAGATAACCAGTATCAACTAGACCAGTATATCTCCAAGGCATTCTCTCAACGGAGGAGATATACTCTCCACTGCCCAGATCATATCTGTCTTGTTTGAAGTAGAGTTCAGTAAACATTTTAGTTTGCTAGAATAGTTTGACCTGCTGCATTAAACAGAGTGAAGTGAATGTAATCCTCTGGTCTTGTGCATGATGCTTGATCTTCAGGGAAGTTTGATGTTAGAAACTCTTCCGCTTCTACTAGATCATGCACCTCAATAAACACAAACTCAGAGTTTTTCAGTGCTGTCCATAGATCTGTTGGCAGTAGATCTTTATACAAATCATATGATGCATTGATAGCATCAACATCACTACTATTATTCCACCCAGTTGATCTCATATAGATCAAGGATTTGTTATTACTAGCGACATAACGCTCAATGAAGTTATCAAGATAAAATACGTCGTAATTGTTCATTGTTCCTTAAGTAGTAGTTTCCAAGCAATAGTAATACGCAAACCAATGAATGATCTAGATGTCATCTCAGCAGCATGTGGGATCATGCCAGGAAATAATACTGCTGAGTTTGGTTTTGGGACGTGGAAGTAATCAGTTCCATCGTTAAAATGAAATGCTGTCTTACCGCCCCAGTCTAACTTCCACACATCATTTGCATAGAGTAAGAATGTTCTTCCTCTGTCATCATACCAATCTTGATGATAAGACCCTTGTGTACCAAATGTATGACCATTTGCATACACATCAAACACTTCATATTGTTGGTTGGTCTTCTCCTCAATGATATTTAGAAGATATGATGTAAAGAACTCATTATCCTTTAGATCTATGCGCCAGAAGGGGATGCCACGACGCTTGTCCCCCTCAACAAATGATCCATGACCAAAATACCATTTAGGACCAGAAACTGCATCTAGAATCTTCTCCCAATCACCTCGTGAGAATACATTATTATACTCTAGGATGTCAGATCTTCCCATACTCCCTCAATAGATTGATTCTAAACTGATCCAGTTTCTCTTGTACCTCTTTGCTTATGTCTGCATCACAGATATACTGTGCAAACTCTGAAAGATAGTTTCTCATGAAAGTATCATGAATGATAGACTCTGCCCAGCAAACAAATACTTTACGTGATCCAGACTTAACTGTATTAACTTTATGCCACAGTCCAGTAGGATAGAGGATTGCTTTTCCTGCCTCTAACTTATATTCTACCTCTGTATTACCAATCTTAAGAACTAACTCTCCACCCTCATATTCTGATGGATTATTCAGAAAACATGTCATACTATAGTGAGGGAAGACACCACCACATGGAATGTTATCAATGTGATAGTCATAGTGAGCACCTACATTATACTCAAGGAAGTATAACTGTGATGTTCTTCTAATATTATAGATGCTGTAGATCTGTTTGTTAATAAACCCAGAATACTGTTGGTTTACCTTCTCATAGAATTTGCCACTACATGCCATCTTACATCTCTTCTTAGGAGATGGATTGGATGCATTGCCATCGACATATTCTAGATTGTTTAGATTATCCTGTAGCCATAACAATAACTCTCCTTCGAGCAAATCAATTTCATAAATCATCCTGTTTGTCCGTCTAGTTCAGAATCATCAGTGTAGTATAGACTCCAGTCTACAGGTACAACATCATCTACGTCAAGTAGTTTCATGATATCATATACTGCTTGTCTCACTTTCTTGAGTGATGGTGTATATTGACCAGCGAAGTTGTACATACTTTGCTCTCTGCTTCTTTGGAAGTCAGAACTTGCTGCAACATCATGTTTTACCCACTGTTTAGGATCATTGAGATCCATGAATGCTGGCGCTGGTGTTACACCATCTTCCTGCATACCACCAGGATACATCTGTCTATAAATCTTAGGATCTACAGGATACTTAACATCAAATGTATGTTTAAAGTATTCAAGACCAGTGTTAAAGTCTGCTGGTTTTTTCATGACATTGGTTCTTACTGCTTTTCTCCAAGCAATCCACTGATCTTTCTCACCTTCATAAGTATCCTCTACGTCAGGTAGAATTCTCCAGTCAGAGCGTGATAGTAATTCATTCTTCTGTCTTCTTGCTTTGATGTATCTCTGTTCAAAGTAAATTGCTTCATCATTAATCTTAGCAATCTCTTTGTTGATTGCTTCTTCTCTTACAACCAACAGAGACTCATAAAAAGCAAGAGCTTGATCTTTTAGTGCAGTTGCTTGCTCAGCAGTAGCACTTGAGAACTGATAAGTTGCCCAGTAATCTTCGTTAGTTTTGAAGTCATGCTTTAACTTCCTTCTCTGGCATCTGTATGAACCAGTGCTAAAATACTGGAAGTGATCTAACTGGTCCTTAGAGTTATGCCAGAAGTCATCAACAACTCTTTCGAGAAATCTCTGCTTTAGTTCACCTCTGATTTTAACCTTCTTAGTTGTTCTGCCAGGAAAAACTAGATCTGCCTCAATGTCATTATTGACCAAGACAATATCATTGATAAAATCAATTTCAATTACTGATACTCTCTCTGTGATTGCCATGGGTCTCCTATCTAGATTTGATGTACCATCCTGTCAAAATATATTTATCCTCACTAAAAACTGTATTGCCTTTATGCGTGTGTGTATAACCCGCTGGCCAGATAACAACAGTACCAGCAGTTGGACGGATTCTTCTCTTCTGATATAAGAATTCAGTCTCTGCTTCACCTTCTGGCATATCATTTAGATAGATCATCCAAGTAATCTCTCTAAGTGAATGTGCTTGATCAACATCTTCATAATGCCAAAGATGATAACCACCTCCAGGTGGTGTCTTTTGCATCTTAATATCTGTTGAGATCAAAGAAGCGATGTTCAATGATGGATACTGAGTGATATAATGCTGTAGACATGATGCCAGGACTGCTTGCACATCAGTACACAACTTTTTATTGGAATAATCCATCATAAATGCAAAGTCTCTCCTATTGTGAGCACCACCATAATGATCCTCCGACTTATACACTTTCTGATCAGATCCTCCAGGCAATTCTTGGAAGTCTTGATTATAATATGATCCAGTATCTATAACGTGCTCACAATATTGAATTAACTTCTTACACGTTGGTCTAGGCATAAAGTTTTCCCAGACACCAATGAAGTCATCAAAATCAGACTTAGTAAAATCCTCCCTCTGCATTAACTCCAGAGGGCGGTATGGTTCAACTGTCATAACAATGGAATCAGAATGCTTTAATGATGTATTTAGTCTTGTGGAATGGATTGATAATTGGAACTTTTCTCTGTGGTCTCATAGTAACATCAGGAGTTGGTTTCTTGAAACTACTAGAGAATTTGAATTCTGCCTCAGTCATGTCCATGAATAGTTCTGACTGATCAAATGTAACCTGCTTAGATGCAGATCCACCACCAAGACCAGAACCATAACCACCACCAATTGTACCAGGACCAGAGAATCCACCACCAGTAAAGTCTGTCTGTGGATTACCTACAATATCCTGAGTAATCATATGACTATGAGTCTGTGTTGTACCACTAACAGGAGTATATGTATCGATAGTAAATGTAGTTGGTTCTGTATCAACACATGCAGTTTGAGGAGCACCACTACCAGAAACATCTTGCAGTGGAAGATTATCAGAATCAGCTCTAGGAGATCTCCACCATACCATATAACTAGTTTGTAGTTGGATTTGTTCTCCACTATCAGCAGTCTGGTTGGTTGGTAGATTATTAATAATCCATGTATTCAAATCAGTCCAAGAATCAGCACTATAATATCTTTCAATTTCCTCAGCAAATCTACCACCACTACTCAAGTTCAGGAAGTTTGCCCATCTAGCAGCAATTGCTGTAATAGAGTGTGGAATTTCAGCACTATCATTAAGTTCTGCTTCATCTGCCAAACCTAATGATCCTCTAGGTGCTGTGCCAGAAGAAGTATTGAATGGTATTAATGGATCACCACCATCACCTTCCACAACAGCAGTAAGATACATGTGTTCATGCTCAGGAACTCTTACAGATACTTCACCAAGAGGTCCAACCAATGCAGTGACAGAACCAGTAATGGTGAATGATATGTCATCTACAATAGTTTCTAGTCCCTGCAATCTCACAGTACCGAGAGAGAAGAATTGACTGACTAGACCTGTCTGCCCACTACCCTCAATTTGCTCTAATGGCAAATCTCCTGCAGCATCTACAGTGTCAAAGTACCAATATCCTCCCTCTGCACCAACATCAAAGATTCCTTTGCCAGGTGTGGAGACAGGCAAGAATGCAGAGTTTCCACGTTGAGCATCAACGAATCCAACACCAGCAAGTTTTCTGTTCCTATAATCAGGTACATTAAATGTACCAGTGTATGTTGCAACTCCATTAGCATCAAATGTTTCATTGACATCACCACCATAATCGGTTCCAATGACCTCATATAGTTCTCTGAATAATGCTGCATCTAATGCTCTACCATCACACGATATAAATCCAGGATATCTAGAGTTTAGATCTCCATCTAGATCACCATAACCAACAACAACGTTCTCTTTAAGAATAGAACAAATAGTTCCTACAGAGTATCCATCAAACTTCTTAACCTTATTACTATACCATACCCCCAGGTTTGCTGCTGGTGGCGGTGCCACAGCGTATGTGGTTACCGTCCATGTAAAAGACACATTAGCAACATTAGAAGCTTCAGTACCAACTACAATGTTGGTAAATTCTGGTGTACCTAATTGAGATGCAGTTAGTACAGTTAAAGTAAATGAACTATTGACTGCTGGGTCAAAGATTCTAGGACCTGCAATTGGAGTATCAAAATCAATAGAGATAAGAGCATCATAACCACCAGTAGATTCTATAGTAATTGGTCTATTGATACCAGTTACTACAACAGGTGAACTTGTAATGTATGTGTCAGGAACTTGACCAAACTTATCATTTGGTACTGTAAAGACTGCATCGTAATCTGGTCCACTGCTAGTAATAATAGTCCATGTTGGAATTGTTGTACTACCAACCTTGATTTGCAGACTGCGTGGTTGACTAAAATTAGGATCTGACTTAGCATAGATGGTAATCTGATCACCAAATGTCACTGAAGCAGGGAATACACCAACAGATCCATTGTTAATCTTGATCTTAGCTTCAGTAGTTGTAGTGTTTGCTCCAACAACAACAACTGGAACAGAAGTACCAACAGGAATTCCAGTAATACCACCATTAGGCATCTTATTAGAGGCAATAAGTGCATCTTCTAAAACACCAGTTTGATCTGTGAACGACCATCCATTTGGTGCGTCGGATGGTGGATCACCAGTGCCTACTGACCACTGAGAAAGATTAACACCATCTCCAATTGTTAGATTGGTTGTGTTATCAGTAGAAGGAACATTTAATGTTCTTAGTTTTAATTGTAAGTAATCACCATTATTAACTGTTCCTGGTGTGGATTGGAATGTAACACCATCAAGAACATCAAATCCATCAGCATTCGTGGATGTACTATTAACAGTTGTTATTGCCCACTCAGCACTATTATCTACAGAAAGAGTTGCTGGTTCTGTTAGACCCTGAATTCTAATAACTTCAGAGTATGCATCAATATCAAGATCTAAACCAGTTAAGTTTGTGAAGTTTGGAAATGGTTCTGGAATGTTTAATGGTTGTGCCTTGGTAGTAATTCTCCAAGTCTCATTCGCAGTTCCAATTACCAGTGTAATAATCGAACTTTGTTGATTGAAATTTTGTGTTCTTCCTCGAATTTGAATTCGAGATCCATTCTGTACAGTTTCGGAACCTGTTCCTTGGATCCAATAGTCATTAGCGGCAATACCATATTCAGGCATTGGATTGTTTGATTCATCTAATCTACCCCAGTTTCCATCGCCATTGTAATCAATACGCATGGCGAAATAAGTAATATCGCCAGCAAATGTAGAACCCAATGCAACTGCTGCTTGTGTTGTTGGTGTTAAACCAGAGACAGTGAGGATTGACTCACCAGGACGAGTTCCATCACCATATGTGTATAGCGTATCCAATTCAGCAGGTTCATAGTTCTGAAAAGGAAATGGATCTGGTGTAAAATCCTCAGGTACAGTTGTAATCAACCAATACTGGACTAAATCACCAAGTTGAATGGTGATTGTTTGTGTAGTATCCCAGGTTGGAGGTGCCTTAAATCTAAACTGAACGTAATCACCTTCAGAAACATATACTGGTGTGGTTGAAAAAGAATATGTCATTCCGTTTAGATAATATCTCCAGTCATACTATTTAGATCTGTTGTACATCATCCCAGTTTCCATCCTGGTTGCGTTGGATTTGAATTGGGAAATTTGATTTTACTTTGATTGGGAGGTCAACGCCATCAATCTCATATAACTGAGATTCAACAACATCATCAGGTACAACATCTGGAGAGAATACAGGTTCTTCATCCTTAAAAGCATCGTCTATCTCCTCAATGACAATACCATCAGGTGTTCTATCAATGTTAACAGTGATAAGTGAACTGAAAGTCTGACTACCTCCTTCACCCGTTCCCTGTGCTACTAGTTGAACTTGCTCAGGTCCTTCCAAATTCCATGGAATTGGAATTTGCGTGGATGCTACGTTTACTACAGTATTAGGACCACCTATCTCAGCACTTCCAGCAGGACCAAATGTTAGTGTAGTTCCTACTTGTGTAGTACCATCAGCAAACACATATGATGGTGTAATATTAATACTGATATTACAATACTCTGATTCAAAACCAACAAAGCAATCATCACCATAATTTAATTCTGTTGGAGCGTTCCATTCAAACGTTGGAATTTGTACAACTCTTACTGTTGCAGTTGCGGTAGGTGATGCACCAGCACCTGCATTAGTTGCATATCCACTAAAAGTAATAGTATCTGCAGCAGTAAATGTTTGACTACTGGTAGTATTGCCATTGGTGATAGGTCCAGAAGTCCAGACAACTCCACTCGTCGTTCCTGTAGTATACCAACTAACTGTAAAGGTCTGACCAGCAATAACAGGAGTAGAAGGAGCACTGATGAAAAGTGTTGGAGGAACCAATACTGTTACTGTACAACTTCCACCCGTGCTTAGTGAATAAGTTGTTGTACCAGCAGGTGTATGAGTATAACTACCACTATAAGTGAGACTGGAAGCATCGGTATAACCACTAGTTGGTGCTTTAAATCCAGCATTAGGTCCATTACCAGTGTATGGTCCTTCACCACTAGAATTTGTAGTCCAAATAGTTCCAAAACCATTAGGAGGACCACCATTTGGGTCAATTTTTTCATAAATTGTTGTTGTGCCTACAGGATGACCTGACGAATAGAATGGATATACGTATCCAATATATGCAATTGGTTTAACTCCAGGTTGTTCTGCATCATATCCTAAGAATGTTCCTGGTGCCTGTGTGGTAAATGATTTAAACAGAGTGCCTTCTTGACTGTATCCACCAGGATTAGTTGGAGAGCACATATGATCTCCAGGTGCAGGATTTGCACTAAACCACCTAGGAATATTTTGTACACTATAAGTTTTTACACTTCCTGACGTAACTGATAATGCACCAGGAACAGGACTAATAGATGCATTACTGTACCCTTGAACATACCAAGAAATAGTTACAGAACCACCTAAGATAATGGTCTTGGATGATGATCCATCACTAAAAGAAAGTGATGATGATGCCTGTGATCTGACAAGAAACTCCTCAGTAGGTTGCACTGGTGGTATACCACCACCAGGAACTATTTGTGTAACTTCTGGTATAGGTTCAGATGAACCTGTTGGTGGAGCAGTACCAATTTGTCGTATCTCTGTAAACTCATCATCATTGATTCTAATTGCGATTGGATAGTCAGACTTAACTTCTACAGGAATATCAATACTATTAATTGCATACATTTCAGATGTCGTAGTGTCTGCAGGCAGAGCATCTACTGTGTATACTGGTTCTTCATTTTGAAACTTACCATCAGTCTCATCAATATTTAAGTTGTCCATCTCCTCATCAATGATGATGGGAACAGTCTTAGAGAGATTTTGTGAACCACCACTACCAGTGATAGTCAAAATATATGTTACTGATCTTGGTCCAAAATTATCATATGTAATACCAGTGCCGATTAAATTGCTAATTGTTGGATTTGGACCATTTGATTCAGCAGTCCCACAAGTTGCATATTGTGTAATGCCTTTATCATCTGTATATGTGTTATAATTATAGATCGTCTGTATTTGTACAGAAGTGTTTGCATAACTGACATCATAATCAATATTTCCATTCTGACCATAGTTTAATGATGCAGGAACATTGAACTCATTAATGACAGGTACTTGATAAACATAAACTGTAATACTCGCTGTTGGACTGGTTCCACCAAGTCCAGTAGCATATGCACTGTAAGTTGTAGAAACTGCTGGACAAATTGTCTCAGCACTAGTTACGTTTTGATTATTAATATTACCACTTGTCCAGATAACAGTATTACCATCACCACTAACAGACCATGATAAAGTAGTACACTGACCTGCAATGAGAATGGTATCACCAACTGTCATGTTAAGTACAGGTGGGATATAAACAGTTAAGAATGCATATCTAACAGTCTGTCCACCTTCACCACGAACATCAAAGAAATACTGTGTGCCAGAAGTTGGACAGACTGTTGTACTACCACTAGCAGCAGGTGATATGTTTGACATATTACGATAGTAAATGCCAACACCAGAAGAACTCCAGGTGATTGTAGCGCACTGTCCTTGAATAATTGAAGAAGGACTTACAGAAATACTTACAGATGGTGCTGGAGGTCTTGATGGTGCGTCAATTGTAAAAGCAATACCATATGGATTTGATTGGTAATTGTTTGATGATGGTGCATTATAAACACTACCACTTACACTCTTAGTTCCTGGCGTATCATAAAATGTAGTTGTCGCTTGTCCACCAAATCCAGATACAGAACAACCACGACCAGCGACATTCAATGATCCGCTATTATCTGCAGCTGCTCGAACTGTATAAACTCCAGAATATGGAAAATATACACTACCAGAAAATCCAAAAGTAGCACCATTGTAAGCACTACCAGGACCGCTGTTAGGACCAGTAAATCTAACAGCATAACTATTCATGAGAGAACCCCATGCACCATTGGTATAATCACCACCAATGCCGCCAGGTACATTTCTGCTAGTGTATATAATTGCCATTAGATTTGCTCCACGCTTTGCCAGTCGTCGCCCTGATTAATATCTATTTTAATTTGGGCGTTAGATTTAACAGTAATCGGAATATCGATACCATCAATCAAAATTAAGTTTGTCAAGATATCAGTGTCTGGTGTAACAACAGGATCTTGATCCTTAAATGCATCATCAGTCTCAGGGATATTAATATTATCAGGTGTGATATCAATATTTACTGGTATAAAACCAGTGGTGGGGGAAACACTTCCACCAGTGCCAGTAGCAGTAATACGTACCTCAATTTGTGCTGGTCCAGTAGGTCCCCAAGGAACTGGAATATCTACATTCCCATTAACAATAGTTTGCGAATCTGGTCTTCCAGATTCTCCTGTAACTGCAGGGGTAATTTGAATGCTAGATCCCTCAAACGAAGTTCCATCAGTCATTTGATAAAACGGAGTCAATTTGATCTCAGTGTCAGCATATTGTGTCTCATATGCAATATTTAATGTATCACCATAATCAATTTCACTAGGACCAGATATTGTCGCTGTAGGAACATAAACCACATAAACTGTCTGGGTTGCAATTGCAGATGTTCCACCCAACCCAGTTGCTTGTACAGAATACGTTGTAGTAATTTGAGGACAAATTTGTACAGAACTGGTTAAGTTTAGATTGTTAATATTACCACCCAACCAGTAAATTGTATCGCCATCACCAGTAGTTTCCCATGATAATTGTGTACACTGTCCAATAATTAAAACAGTAGATAGTACATCGAGAATTACCTTGGGTCTGATGAGCATGGAGACTTCAAGATACCCAGGACTGCCAAGTGTATATCCAGTGCCAACAGTACCAACTGTTGCTACATGTGTAGTCCCAGGAGCATATGTGATAGAATCAATCAATTGCTGTCTAGTAAAAGAAGCAGTGATTCCTCCACCACCACCGCCACCCATTCCCTGACCACCTGCCTTCAATCCACTTGCAGTAAAAGTAAATCCTCTGACATAAGTATTTTTAGCATTACCATTACCAAACCAGATTCTAAATCCACTAGCAGTTTTGTTTAGAGTACCACAACTGAAATACGGTGAATTAGTACCACCACCCGCTGCCTGTTGAACTACACTATTAAGTGCTAGATTCCAGTTAGCATTTTGAAATGGTTGATAAAAATAGATTTGATAGTGCTTTGTTCCATAGTTTGGACCACATGAAAGACCATCAGGTGCATATTGACCATTAAAAGTTACAGCAAGATCAGGACTGCTGTCATAAAAAACATGCGTGTTGTTATTATTATTGAAGATATGGGTGACACTAGAAACAAATGTCTGTTGTCCAGGATCACCACCACCGCCATCGCCTCGACGTTGCCCAGCAATAGTTGCACCATTTCCAGCGTTAGGAATTCCACCAGCATTACCACCAAAAGTACCAACGGTAACACCAAAATTTGCCCAATTAAACACAGAAAGTGCAGAACCAGCGGCACCACCGCCTGGTGTGTTGCCACCACCTCCACCAGTTGCTTTTAATCCAAAGAATTCAGAGTCTCCACCAGCTGTTCCTGGTGTTCTATTAATATTTTGATCGACACTTTCTCCGCCACCACCTGCTGCCCACATCTTAATTTCGAGTTCAGCAATCTCTTCAGGAACGATAAGCGATCCCTGATTTGCTATCGTAAATGTCTGCGGCATGGTTAGATCTTAATGATATATTCTACAAGAATAAAAGGTGTAACTAACTGATCTAATTTTTCAGCATCACTAACATCAACGTCTACAAATGCTGAGACACCACTCATATCTACCTGCTGCTGTGCATATGAATATGTAAAGTTATGGGCATAACTGAATGGTCTAGCGATATTATGTGAGTGAACTGACTCACCACCCGCTTCATTCGTAAATCTAAGTTCGTGTCCAGCACCACTATTTGCCCCTAATTCACCATAATCTTTACCACCAGTTCCACCGATTTTGTGGTTTCCTGTATAGTTCAAATATTTCTGAGAAGAGTTGTGAGCATGACCTTGGAAGTTATCAATACCAAGACTTTCTTCAGTTGTTGATCGTGGAATAGTATATCTTGGGTTGCCCAACATCGAGATACCAGTTACAGGACTGATCTGAACATTTCCCTGGTAAGTTGAAGTGATTCTAGAACCACTATTGCTAGTAATATTAACTTGAGGACCAACTCTAGTTAGAGGATTAGTTTCAACAATCCCACGATCAACAGTCAGGTTATTGTATACACCTGTTCCTCTACCACCAATAATAACTTTAGATCCCAAGTCTGGCAACTGAAATTGTCCTAACTCACCAGTCTCTGCATTTGGTTCGGTCAAAGTTACCGTGTCTTTCTTGAATCTACATTGACTACCTGCTCCCAATACCTCTGCTAGAGCAATGAAATCTTTCACATTCAAAATAGAACCATCACATCGCAAATATCCTGCTGGTATGGTTTCCTTAAAATTTGCACTATTTGGATCGTTTGCTGTACCTAATCCAGGAGTAGAATGTGCAACAATGGTGCCCACAATACCGCCGTATCTTGATCTTTCTCGTGTGTAATTTGCCATATTAGTAAGCTCTGATGATATAAACACAAGTTACTGATGGTTGACTTGTGTTCATGTCTATTTGCAATGCTCCTTTGTTAACATCATTATCTAGTGTTGTAGTAACAGGAATATTTACATCTGCAATCAAACTAGACTGTGGTTTTAAACTACCCTGATCATAAACGATTTCAAAAGGTTCATGTGTATGTGCAATTAAATTATCTTGCAACCAATCTGTAGCACTATTACTTAAGAATGTACCAAAATTACCAACACCAGGGAAATCAGAATAGTAATTTTGTTGACCAGTTGGAATATCAACACTTCCAGAGAACAATGCATATGGGATAGTATCACCACCCTCCATCTGTTGATAGTCAAATTGACTCTGCTCTGCTACAGGGGTGCGATACATCTCCTTAGCATAAATGTTAACTGGTGGGTTCTCAGAACCTACCTGAGCGATTGTTCTACCTTCTCTTCCACCACCAACGCCACTGTATGAATCAACTGCACCAGTTGACCAGAGGTTTGATTCTACCTTAACTCCTTGATATGTTTGCTCATATGCGAAGAATAAAGTATCAATGTTTCCACCATCTTCCTGGTCATCAGATGCTTGATATGTCCAATCAAATTCAACGTTATCCCAAGGAATAACACCCTTACCAGATCTAGATACTGGCAAATTGTTCAATGTTTCATATACTCCACTATGTGTATGTGGTCTAATATGCTGGTGTCCTAGTTTTCGTCCACCAATATACATGACTTTTTCACCAATACCATCAATAATGGAATTACCACGAATATTTCCACTATAACCTAGTCTATCATTAAGTGTAAATTCAACATCAGTACGAACATCTGTAAATACAGCGTTAGAGATTAAATTAACATTGGGTCCAATGTATGGAGCAATGAGATTTCTCGCCACGGCGTCAGTTTCAGGTGCTTTTCCTGTACCACCATTTGCCGCTTCATCAAAATATTCTTCTTCAATATCCATTAGGTGCTGACCACCATTCAAGTTAGGGAGAAGAATATCTCCCTGATAATTTGGAAACGCACCACCTAAATTAGATGTATTTGGATCTAGATTGTAAGTATCACCAATAGCTTGAACAAGCAAGGGGAATTCCCTTGCCTGTTTACTAGATCCATCACAAATAATCCACCCATCTGGAATTGAACTCAGACCACCAGACCACGGCATGATAGTGCCAATGACCGCAGCCTTCATAGATTTTGTGCCTTGGTAAAACATCTCTTTATACGTCCATTAAATACCAACCTGTTTGAGCAGATGGAACCGTTGAAGAACTACCATCTGGATTCAATGCTCCTGCATATACAAGTCCAAATGCTGCATGTGGTGTTTGTACAACTAATTCACCACCGTTATGTCCAGCATATGCAGAAGGAGAAACACCAGTCAATACTGCAGAACCAGTATTTGAAAGTTCTCCCTGAACTTTAACATCATCAGGTGCTCTGACGACCAGAGTCCTATCATAAGTTAGTGCTCCACTAATATCTATAATACGAATAGTATCGCCAATTAGAGGATTGGTAGGTAGTTTAAACAGAGTATTGCCACCTGGGTTGACAAAGTAATTAACGTTTGCTTCAGCTTGAATAACTGTATTGCTGCTGTTTACCCACTTATTACCACCAGTTCTAGTGAAGTAGTTGTTGATGCCTGCAATCTGCATTGCACCATCACTTTCGATGGAGAACATCTCTCCTTCATTCTCATCCTTAACAACAACTCTTCTATCCTGTGCCTCACCGCCGCCATCTCTGAAGGTCATGTCAAGACCACCAGTATTGACTACGATAGATCCACCAAACGTGCTAGGACCGCTTCCTAGTGCTGATAGAGAACCATATACAGTGAAGTCTCCAGAAGAATTGATAAACTCAAGTCTTGGAACTGTTTGATCTGCAACACCATTTTCATCCTTGCCATAGAAACGCATGTCTCCAAGACTGTAGATGCTTCCAGTTGCAGTGTCAACTTGGAAAGTGACCGCTTCCTGAGTACCTGTAGTACCACCATTTGTTAGAGTTAGGAACTCAGTGTTGCCCTGAGGTGTTAACTTGAACAACTGACTGTTTGCAAATGGTGCAGGAGCACCATTCTGTTCAAAGTCTGCAGATCCAACCTCTGCAGCAAACGTAGATCCTCTAACAGTAAGCGTATTGTTTGTAGTTAGAGTTCCCTGAGTAATAGTATTACCAGTGTCAGAATCAACAGTGAATCTGTTGAATCCAGTACCAGCAAGGATATCACCAAAGATGTAAGTATCGCCTGTAGTAGACTCAACCTTGAATACTTCAGCAGCAGGTGAACCACCATCATTGACACTCAATGACTGAGGTGAAGTGCTAATGAGATCTTCGATAGATACAAATTCACTAGCAGTTAGTCTGAGTAGGTCTCTGGTGGAGATTGTACCACCAAATTCTGCAACACCGATTCTTACATTGCCAGCGCCATTGCTGATGCCGCTTTCAGGAATATCAACGTTTCCATCTAGATCAAGGTCAGAACCAGTAATAAAGGAAGCATTAGATTGCTTGACCAGTTTAGCAATTACACAGTTATCAGGGTGGTTATCATATACACCAGTGCCTTCTTGACCTCTGTTAACAATCAGTCTGTATCCGTTAGGATCAGAGGGGTTAGCAACGTTAGCAAGACCGATAACACGAACAATCTCACTCTGTGCTTCGTCTCTTAGACCAGTCAACTGGTTTGGAGCAACACCAACACTATCTGGAGATGCAGCATCACCTCTGTCGATTAGGAGAAGATCACCAACCTTGAAGTCAGTAATTGTTGGAGTTGTGATTGGTAGGAAGTATGTCTGACCAGCATCGTTAGTAGAACCAACATTGAAGGTAAGATCTCCACCACCAACTCCACCACCGAGTTGATCATTGCCAATTGTAAGTGTATCACCAGCAACATATCCAGAACCAGGAGATTCAACAGTGATGTCGATTGTGCTATCAGCACGAACAAGAACCGTGAATGTTGCACCAGTACCAATACCAGTTGTGGTTGCAGTTAGGAACGAATACGTTGCAGATGGTCTGGATGCAGCGCCATTGTTGACAATAGTGTCAATAGAAGCAATCTGACCACCAGCAAGCAAGAATGCATTGGATCCCCAGGTAGAAACACCTGCAGTATCAATGAACTTACCAGTAGACTGATACTTGTAGAAGTCAATGTTTGGATTCTCTAGTCCACCAACATTATGAGGAATGATTGTTGTTCCAAACTTACCTCTACCAATTTCAAGGATACCAGCATTTAGACCACCGTCTAGTCTGATATTACCCTCAACAACAGCAGATGCAAGAACATTTAGTGTGTTTCTAATAGTGGTAGAACCACCAGTAGAACCCATCTGTAGTTGAGTAGCGTTAACAGCGAAGTTAACTGTGTTAGTTTGGTCTCCATCGAAGAGATCAACAGTTCTGGTCTGAGTGAACAATCTAGAAGTGCTGGTTCCAGCGCCGTAGCGTGTACCAATCTCAAGTTCACCAGCGACAAGTAATTGTCTCGTTCCAATCTCAGTGTATGATGCAGTGTTGCCCCATGCACCACCAAGAACGATTTCACATTGGTTAGCAACATCATCACCAACGCTAGCAATATCAACAATTGCATTAGTAGAATTTCTGTGAATTCTTAGCGATGACTGTGTAGCAGCATTACCAATTTGAAGTGTCTGAGTACCTGAAGAGTTTGCAATGTTGATGCTCTGATCAACAGTGGTGTTATTCAGGAAGTTAAAGATCTGACCTTCACCTGCCCAGTTTAGAATGTTTGCATTCTGTGGGACAAAGTTGAATGTGTTGTTAGTAGTGGTTAGATCACCACCATTAACTTGGATGTCAGAACTAAACTCAGTGTCTCCAGTAATTCTACCAGTACCAACAACAACCAGAGTCTGATCTAGGTTGTTCTGTGGATTAACAAGATCATTAACTGAAGTGTTAACACCAAGTCTACCACCATTAGTGGTCATGACTCTCAATACTGCATCATCATCAGGATCGTTGCTGTCTCCGCCAACCAACAGAGCGTTATCCATTGGATTCTCAGTTCTAGCAACTGTAGTCTCCGTTAGGAAGTTAGGAACAGTCTTACCAGTGATGAATACATTACCAACAACATCTAGGTTTGCTCTTGGGTCAGTCTCATCAGAGATCCATGCAGTCTGAGTTGCAATGTGCGAAGCACGAGCAATAGTGTTGATGCCAAGTTTGTAATCACCAATAGTCTCAGTATTAGTTCTGAGTGCTTCAGCACCAACAACTCCCATCTCTTTCCAGTTGGAGTTAGAGAAGTCAATAGTTGCAGCAGCTTGACCTGCAGGAACGTCAGTTACACCACCAACTCCACCCCAGGATAGGGTATTTGCTGGGATAGCATCAATAATCTGGAAGTGTACGTAGTTGTTTGTAGGATCAAATGCATCGCCATTAGGACTGAAGACAGACCATACAGAGTTCAGTCTGCTATCTGGATAGTTGTTAAGTCTGATCTGTGATCCAGAAGTAAGACCAATTGCACTGTTTGGAACATTAACACCCTGGTCATCGATAAACGTAAGTTTGACGATGTTAGTGGCATCAAATTCGATAGTGAAGATGTTGCTCTGTGCAATAGTCTGGAAGTAGTTTGCATAAATCCAACCCCAGGATCCAGTCTTACCAACCTCAACACCCTTGAGAAGGATGTCTCCTGCCTTAACAGCAACACCGTTGTAAGATACAAACTGGTTAGCGTATACTCTATCGCCACCATCTGCGGGAACAGAGTTGTTGTTAGGAGTGATATTTGAGGGGATACCGTTAGTAATATGTGTCTGAATCTGATATTCTTGACCAGTTCCTCTTGCATTGAATCCGAAGACTGCTGCTTGGACTCTGTTCTTGCTAATACGAATATCACCGTCATTAACAACCTTGAATGCAGTTCTATCAAGAGATTCGTCTTGCTCTAGGTTGGTGATAGGATCAACAGAGGATACATTTGAACGGATGATCAATGTATCACGAACTTCTGATAGATCGTTATCCTGAACCGAAATAACAACTGGAGACTGGAATACGTTCTGTTGCGAACCATCACCACCAACAACTGTAATATTCTGGTTGAATGTTACAGGTGTGTCGAAGGTGGTAACTAGGTTGCCGATATCCTCGTCGTCATCTGCACTAGACTCAAGAACTGCTGCCTCTAGGAATGTCTCTTCACCAGTGATAGCATTGATCTTTCTATTACCAATGTATAGATCACCGTTGGAGTTTAGACCCGTGTAGAAGACGATACCACCGTCTTGTTTCTTACTTTGGGCGTAGAAGTCCTCAGTAGCAGTTAAGACGATTTCCTGACGTGCTGGGAGACCTGTGGAGTAGTTTCCTGGTCCGAAACCAAGATACTCAAACGTGTGGTTGCCTGCACGAGCAATAGATGGTCTACGAAGTTCAACATAATACTTCTGATCCGCTAGAACTGTGCTATTACCAGAAATCTTGATCTTACGATCTTCAGAACCAGAGGTTGCATTGCCTTCCTGTGCTTGGATTGCATTAGAACCACTATAGTCATTCATGATGAATGCTGGTTGGTTGATGAAGTCTTCAACCAATTCTCTAGTAACAGAGTTCTTGTAATCGTTCGTTGTTACAAGACCATGAATATAGTTGTCTGCAGCGGAGAAAGTAGAAGGTGGATCAATAGACTGAACTGCTAGTGCTAGTTCTTCTGTAGAAGTACCATTCTTTTTGAACCACAGAGGATCGTTCTTATAATCTAGTGGATATAGTCTGCTGACTGGTTGTGAGAAGTTGAACTTGCGGAAGTTTCCACCAGCACCTGCACCAGTTGGGAATGGTGAGATATTACCGCGTAGGCAAGAGAGATAGTAAACACCATCTTGCTGACCTGCGATTCTACGCTGTAGGGTCTCATAACTGAAGACATAGAATGTGTCATCAATGATTCCTGCATCCTCAACACTCTCAACATAGTATTCAACACCAGCGTCGTCTTGAATACGATCACCAGGGGTGATAGTATAAACGTTAGCGCCGTTTTGCTTGTAAAAATACTCAGGATATTTTTTCTTGATTAGTGTTTTTAGAGGTAGCGATTTGCCCATATCCTGGTCTTCCAGCATATCAGCAAAGGTTGTACCCTGTTGGAATCTAGTGTTATAATACTCACTAAACTCTAGTTTACCACCACGAACATTCTTCAGGATGAGATAATGCTCACCATTAACGGTCATGTATGCATGGAGGTTAGCAAGACCTGTTGAATTTCCAGACCATGTAATCTGGTTTGCAGTAGTGCTTTCAGTCTTGTTAACTGTCCACTCACCACCCTGAGGTGCATTGATCTTAACCGTAGTGAACGATTCGTTTCTCAAACCACCGAAGTTTAGAGTATCAACAGTGTGATCAAACACTGTCATCTCTAGATACTCGATGCTAGGATCTAGTCTGTCCTCAACATAACGTGCTGATTGAATTGTCGCTTGAATACCAGAATTGAATCTAGCATATGCAGGAGACAGATATGGATCATATGCTGCATCGATGTTTAGAGAAGCAGCATCGAAGTTTGCTTGATTAACACCAATGAATTCACCTGCCTGTCTTGGGTTCTCAAAACGAGCACCATATACAGTTCCTGCTACTGGTTTGAGTAGGAGTTTCTGTGGTACTAACTTACGAGTATCGTCAGTCTTTGTCTTAATAACAAATCCATTGATAGGATCTCTAGCATTCTCGATGTACTTAGGAATGACATAACGGATCTTATATGTTCTGTCATCTGCACCACGCTCGTCTTCGAGACGTGTGTACCACATGTCAGTAGATCTGTTTCTATCTGCTAGGTCAGACTGCTTGATTCTCCAGAAGATATTGTTTTCTCTGATTGCCTGTAGGTTGTTGGCAGATCCTTCATCCTTACAATTTACATACCACTTACCAGACTTATTGGTTAGTCTGGAGAATGATGGGTCAAACTTAACAGGTGATCTACGCTTGTTAGCATATACATTGAATGTAATTGTCTGACCAGGAACGAATGTAATTGGATTTACATTGTTGATAGCATCTGCATGAGTCTTGTGGATTGTGAAGACTCTATCGTTCTGATAGCGTGCGAAGAATTCAATCTGAGGATTGATCTTACCGAAGTTTGCATCATTAGGATCTTGTACTGCAACGTCAGCATCTGCTGCATACGTTGTAGAAACCTCAGGTAGTGTTCCACCCTCAACCTCTCTAAAGAATACCTTGTGAGGTGTTACAGAGGCAAATGGTACGTCGAAGATGTGTGGAACATCAGTCTCAATACCAGCGTTAATTGCACTGGTTAGTTTTGACTTGTAGTTATGGAGATCATACTTGGTATCAAGAACGAACTGATAGATATCGATTTCAACATCCTTGTCGATGCTCTCCGATTCAGATGAATAGAGATAGATACCTGCTGCTGCATTCTCCCTAGAGGTTGCAAGCATCAACTTAGTCTGATCACTACCATTGAAGAAGGTAGTGTTGCTGAAGTCATTTGGTGCTGTTGTTCTGCCAGGAGCAATTACATAGTAAGTTGTGTTAGTCTCGAATCCATTAGGTAGTCTGACAAGACGCTTATCAACGTCAACATACTTACCAGTTGTAGTATCGAAACGTGGACGTGGAACCAGTCTGACTGGTGTGCCAGTTTCAAAGTCATGTGGGTTTGATGCACCAGTGCCAGTAGTATTGATCGTGAATACAGTTGCTCTAGATGCAAACAGTGCGATGTTAGCAGTCTGTTCTACTCTTGTTACACTACCAACACCACTGTTGATGATCGTGGTAATGTTTCCAACCAGTGTTTCGATTGCATCAGCAGTGCCAGCGCACTCTCTCTGAGATGGAGATGTTAGAGTATCTTGGATAACATCAGGACCTTCAGACTCAGGACCAACAACAACTGTGGTTGGTTCTGTATCTGCCCATGAACCTTGTGGGAAGGTGAAGTATAGATTAGTAGTTGAGCTGGTTGCCTGTGCTAATACAGATGCACCCTGCTCAAATCTAGAACCTCTAATGCCTAGTTCAATCTCAGTATTGCTGACGATTCTCTTGACATAAGTCTCTTCAGGGATGTTGCCGTAGATTGCAGTCGCTCCATCCTGTAGTAGTCCATTGACATATGCAGGGTTGACTAGATCAGTTTCATCATACTCAACAACCTTCATACCAATTAGAACACCACGGGTATCTCCAATGTCAATGATTGCAGAACCAACAGTTGTAGAGCAATTGAATGCTAGGAAGTCAAAGTTTCTCATGGCAGCAGTTGCCATCTGTCCGACATAGTTCCATGCATCAATGGTCTCTGTCTTCTCACCATCGATGTAATCGAGTTGAGCACCACCAGTAATTAGAGCACCAGTAGCAGCACTTACAAATGTATGATTAGTCTGTGGTAGATGCTGAATTGCATTGTTTGTAGCAGATATAAATGTATGCTGTGAAGTATCAGAAGATGTACCTACGTTGAGGGTGATCGTAGTTGCAGTGGTTGCAGTAATTGCAATAGACTTACCTGCAAATGGGTCAACACCAGGACGTGGATAAGTGTGCTGAGTCTGGTTGTTATCCAGAGCACAAGTAAAGGTGAATGAATTGTCCTGCAGAACAACACCTTCTCCAACTGATAGACTATGAGCACCAATCGTGCAAACCATGACACCAGTTGCTGGGTCGTAGTCAACAGCGGATGGAGACCAAGATACGTTAGGACCAGAGATACCAACATTACATGTAATAGTATCTGCAGTAGTTCCAGTTACAAGAATAGAAGTACCAGCGTATGGATCAATACCAGGACGTGGATATGTCTTCTGGGTCTGATCATTATCCATTGCACATGTGAATGTGAATGAATTGTCAGCAAGTCTGATATATCTTCCTACCTGTGCATCATGACCAGCAACTGTCATGGTGAATGCACCAGTTGCAGGATCATAGGTAGCATCAGTTGGAGTCCATGTTCTGGTTCCACTGGTTCCTACGTAGTATGCTTCACCTGCCTGTACAGAGTTGATGTTGCCGCCAAGTCTTAGGTCATTAACAACAGCGTCAACGATGTAAGATACATCACGGAAACACTTGGATGCTTCTGCATCAGTGATGAAGGATCCACGGTTAACAACAGGTAGATCTTCTAGAGTCGATGAAGTGAATGCATCGAGTGCGATGTCAAACAGGTTCTCGATGCTGCTACGGACGTTAGCACAATCCCACTCACCATGATCAATTGCTGGGGGATCAAAGATGGAGGAAGAAGTGATGTCAGTGATGATACCGATCAGTGTATCAACAGTCTGTAGAACATCAGAGCAGTTATGGATTGTATACTCTGTTGGTTGAACTGGTGCTGTTCTGGTGATACCATTGATATTACCAACACCAGCGTCAGTACCGATTGCCTGGATAACGATACCCATTAGAGTATCGAATGCACTGACTACAGCAGCACAGGAGTTTGCACCATAACCAGGAGAATCCCAATCTTCTACTAGAGTTCCATCAAAGGTCTGCTGAGACTGAGTGTTATTAGATACGGAAACTGGTCTGTTTCTAATGACATCTTGTGCAATTACATTTACTTCAGTGAATACCTTCGCTGCCTCATCACGCTCAGGATCAAGGAACGTAGATACTGCAACACCCTTCAGGATGCTATCAGTTGCTGCACTGATGAATGTGTGTGCAGATGTATCAGAGGAGATACCTACATTAACAGTAATAGTGTTGATTGTATTTGCTGTGATCTGAATCCACTGACCAGCATATGGATCCTGACCAGGACGTGGATAAGAGTGCTGGGTAGCATTATTGTCCAGAGCACAGGTGAATGTGATGCTGTTGTCAGCAATCTTAATGTAATCTCCAACAGACATTCCATGACCAGGAATGCTGAAGACTGATACTCCAGTTGCAGGATCATATGTTACATCAGTTGGGGTAAATCTCTCAGGGTTTAGACCAGCAAAGATGTTGGTGACATATGTTTCTGCAGCATCATAAGTCTTGCTGTTTCCACCAAACTTAAGGTTCCATGCAACTTGATCTAGAACGTTATAAACGTCGTCTAGACAATCTTGCTTGGTGTTTGTTGGTTGTGGTTGATATGATGGATATGCAGCAAGCATACGCTCATATGCTTCTTCTGCAATGAACACTTTGTTAGCCATCAACTGATTGAATCCATCAGCATGACTATCAGATAGAACTACAGGATCACCGTAGTTATCAAGAGTAATTGTGTTATCCTTGTAGTAAAGTCTGTTGTTGATTGCACGGTTGATAGCATCAGCAACTCGCTTGAATGCTGTGATTGACTGAGACTGTTCTCCAAGTAGACCGTCTGGAATTGGAGCTCCATTTCTGTCAAAGTATGCTCTTGCAGCAGCAACACAATACTCATTACCACCGAACCAGAGATCCTGTTGTACAGCATCAAGGATGTGTCCAATATCTCTGCGGCACTTAGCTTCACCTGCAGGTGATTCTGATCCTGTAGGAGTAACATAGTTGGGATCAGATGGATCAGTGATACTGGTGTTATCGCCATCAGTAATAACCTGAGTGACAATAGATGTTAGTGATGCGATTGCGTTCTGTACGTCAGTACATGCTGCAGTATCAGTGTTTTGTACATCACCATTACCATCACCATAGACTGCTTCACCTTCACTGATGCCTGGGACATAGTTAGGATCACCATCTACTCCAACCTGGCGCTCATTATAACCACCAGTTAGTTGGTTAGATACCGCAAGGATCATGTGATCTCTAGCAGCATTGTATCCCCAGATGCTCTGTGCTTCTTCGCCCTGTAGACCATTCTGGACCCAGTTGCCACCGTTGAAATACTGACCGATGAATTCTCTAGTCCATCTGTTGCCACCAAGGAAGATGTCCATACCGACAGCTTCGATGAAGTATGCTAGGTCTCTACGGCACTTCTCGTCGCTGTTGTTAGGGAAAACAAAGGTAGGGAACTGAGTATTGATTGCGTCAATAGCATATTGAATAGTATCAGCAGAGTTTCTTCTGATAAAGCGATATGCTGACTTGAAACGTGATCTTGCAGTCTCCTGAGCATCGTTAGGGAAGTAGAAGAACGGTGCTTGCTCTTCGTATACAGCAATCTCAGCGAGTGCATTGTCAAGAATAAAGTCTCTGTTGTTCTCGATGAGGTTGTAGGTAGTCTTATATCTCTTAGCATCTTTGCTAGAGAGATCATAAGTTACACCGTTAGTTGTTAGTGCTGCCTCTTCTGCCTCAGAACCAGTGTATCCATTAACAATAGGACCACAGGGGTTGTTCTGCTTGAGTGATAGGTCAGGTGCTGTGCCACTTGGATCATAAAGATCTGCCTTGACATTCAAGAGGTTAGCGATTGCTTGCTTACAGAGGTCTCTTGCTCTTGCAAGTCCCCACATGTACTGCTCTTCAGAACCAAGATATGCCTGGTCGATGGTTCCATCACCATTGAAGTATTCTCTAACCTTCTCAATGATGTTGTAGTTGCCACCGTCTCTAAGGTCTTCTGCAACAGCATCAACAATGAATCCAATTTCATCTGCTTGGATTGATGTGCCACCATAAGTGTCAAGCAGAGAAGCCATAACAGTACCAACAATCTGTTGTCTGTTATCAATGATTAGGTTGCGAGCATCAAAGTATCTGTTCGCTTGAGGATCTCTACCTGGGTTGACATAAGAGATGTTCTGGAGTCTTGGATACTTCTCTAGAATATAACCGAAGACTTCCTCTTGGATCATGCGACGGTTGCTTTCAATTAGATTAGCAGCGTCTGAATATACACTATTAACACTGAATCCAGATGGGTTCAGGATAGATGGTGCAGCAATATACTTAACGAAACCAGTTGGTTCTAGTGATACATTGAACTCTTCTGTACCACCAGCAGTTGCTGGATCTAGTTTTACATATAGTTTTTCATCACTCTTTGCACCTAGTCTATAACCCTGGATGGTTACAGCAGGACGATCAATTGGTTGAATGATGTCTTCACTACCAAGGAACAACTTGGTGTAGTTGCTTTGCTCTTGGATAGTACCTTGAATGTCAATAGTGTAGTATTGAACTTTCTTGGTGTTTGCTGCAGACTCCTCAATAACCTTTGGAGGAATAATGTCAGTAATATAACCTGCTTTATCTTGGTTAAAGGCGAAACCTTTGAAACCAATAGCGTGTAGTGAGGTATTACCGAAGTTGGAGTTCGAGTTGGTGATCGACATATCACCACCACTTTCCATCAGGAAGTGATCAGCGAAACCAACAGCGAAGATCGAAACGTTCTGGATAAATGCATCTTCTGATGCACGGACGTGGAAGTTTCTCCAGTCATCCTTCCAGTAAGAATCACCCTTGGTGTGATAAGGAACTGTAGCAAATGCGTCAGTTAGTGATGCTTGGTTCCAAGTGTTGGAGTATTCATCATAACGAATGAATGCTCTATCGTCTTTCTGTAGCGAAACACCCGTGTACTGCGCGATAACCATCGACTTAAAGCCTGTCGCCTTAAGACCGTTTGCCCAGATGCCGCAAATACCCCAGGTAGAACGGATAGAACAGTTAAAGACATACGGAGATGCAGACTCAACCGAGTCAACTTCCGCTAGAGTTAGCGCATTAGAACCTAGTGCTGGCGTAGTATCTACGCTAATTGTCTGTCCTGCTGCGATACCAGTGCCAATTGCACTAACAACTTCCGCAACTTCGTAAGTAAATTTACGTGGGTCGTTCTGATCAATAGCTTTGATGGGGAAGATACCCTCAAGTACGCTATCAATTTCCGTGTTTGAGATAGCAACAAACTGACCAGCAAAGTATCCGTGGTCAACCTTAGTTGTTACTTCAATCTCAGATGTAGATGCAGGCAGAGATGGGATAGTTGTAGCATCATTGAACTTCAGAGATTCAATAACTCTGGAGTCAGATAGAGGACCTACAATTCTGTTCTCTTGTACTCTTGTATCAAATTCGCCTGGATCATCAATAGTGGGTTGATATGCAGAGAAACCTTTAGCGATCTTTCTGTAGAATAGACCTAGTTCTTCTGTATCTGCATATTCAAATACAGTTAGTTTGTGGTGAGAATAGTTTGGAGCGTTCTTTTTGGTGAAGTCAGTAGGGTCGTAGTAAACCTCACCAGTGCCATCTACATTATTGTAGAGAGGAGATTCTGCAGTGGTCTGACCATCTTTGATGGTGAATTGCCAGAAGTAGCAACCACCAGTTACATTGAAGATAGCAGAGCGAGGAACAGTTACCGACGCAGGGTCAGGAACATATAGAGGACGAACAACAGTACGGCGAAGATCATAACCGACAAGAGATGAACCTCTGGGGATGATTGCACCACCCTCAGTATTGTTAAACTTATAGAGGACGTTATCAGGGTTTGAGATATCTAGAATGGAGTTGTCTGTCCACTCGTTATTTGCTTGGTCGAAACCAAAGACATCAATTAGGTTAGTATCTGCTACACCAGGACGGTTGTCGATGTAGTGAATACCAGGCATCAGCATAATGCTGAACTGGTCAAACCTATCATTACCAAAACCAGGCAAGTAAGAATATCTTGCGATTTCTAGGAAAGCACGCTGGATGCTCTTAAATGGTGTTACAGGTGAATTACCTCTATTAGATAACGCATCTGTCGCGTTGAAATCATCAGGAGAAACATAAAGATACTTACCAGTTTTGCTGCTGATAAGGTTATCCAGACGTGTTAATGGCATGATTATTCTGACCCTGCAGTATAAATTTATCCTCGGATTTATTTATACACGAGGTCTATACCTGTCCCTGAGAATAAGCATTCTTACTATTTCATTCACACACAAGAAAATATAACTAAACTGTTCTCTATACGTTGTTCTATACATAACTCCTCCACCTGGACTCGAACCAGGAACCTATTGATTAACAGTCAACCGCTCTGCCTGATTGAGCTATAGAGGATTGAGTGGAGAATAGCGGACTCGAACCGCTGACATCCTGCTTGCAAAGCAGGCGCTCTACCAACTGAGCTAATTCCCCACAAGCCTTCGACAAGATTTGAACTTGCGACCTGAGCTTTACAAAAGCCCTGCTCTACCACTGAGCTACAAAGGCATTCGTTTAAACTTAAATGCTCCATAATCAGATCCCCAAACCTTACGGTTGGTTGTTGCATCAAGACCACGATCTAAAACTTCGTAGTATTCTTGAGACAACTGGACTTCATTGGCAACATAAGTTTTGATGTTGCTACGCATGACCCAACATTCGCAGGTATCACTTTTACCTTTGAATAGTCTTGGTCCATGCTGCTTCATAATATTATCACATGATGATCGGTATGTCAAGCGGTCATCAGTGAGTTTATCTAAATTCTTGCAGTTGATAAATTCTGCAGGATTTTTGATCTCATAGTTCTTCAGGCGTAGTTGTTCGCCCTCATCAACTACTTCAATTACAAATTGTCTGTATGGTCGATTGAGCAGGTAGTTGTATGCCTGCTCACCATAGAATCGATTGTTTGAAATCTTTTTATGTGTTACCCGAATGTGTGCATAACGGGTAGGATGAGATTGTGCTTGACGTTTATTAGAGAAGGTGCCTTCAAATAATTCAAGAAACGTGTTCATCAGGTAAAACTTCAGGATTAACGAGATCTAATTCAAACAATACAGGGTGGCATTCTTCGGCAATCAAATAGTCAGAGAATCTAAAGATGTCTTCTAGAGTATACTCTGGATGGATTGCTGCTTCGGACAAGATCCACTTGTCTTCTTTTTCATGCTTTTCGAGAACATCAAATGCAAACGGCATGTTCTCAACATAATACATTAGAACTGGTTCGTTGTCAACGAAAACATGTTTCCTACTGATTGTGTACTTCTGAGTCATTTGCATTGTCAGTTTTTCCTGATAATAGTATTTAACAGGAAATGCGAGTGGCGGGACTTGAACCCGCAAGAACGTAATGTTCGACAGATTTTAAGTCTGGTGTGTTTACCAATTTCACCACACTCGCAGGTGTGAGAGGCGGTTCTGCGGATGAGAACACATTGTAGTTTACCTCTCAACTCCTGTATTATAGCATACTAGGTAGGTCTTGTGGGAGGTGCAGACAGTCTAGTGATTGACTGCTGCTTAATGAATGCTTTGAGCTCAGGTGTCTCATCCCATTCCCAGATCTCTTCACGTCCCTTGCTATCGGTCTTCTTAAACGTTTTCTTCATTGGAAATCTCCTCTAGTTTGTCCATTATACCATCAAATGAACCAATATGCTCAATCTCGGAAATGAGACCAGCAATCTGTTTACAAACGATGGGTCGCTCTTGTCTAGCAGCATATGCTAGAGCATTACGTAGAGATGCAGAAGCTTCCTGCAAACTCTCTTGTACTTGATTACCTAAAGCCATTACCCTTCTGAAACTTGGACAGTGTTATTCTACTGAGTTTCTTAGGATCTGTCAAGATTAGTGAAACATTCCCTTGTTATTCATATAGTTCAGGGTTTCTTTCAAAGTACCTCTGAACATACCAATAGAGATCATAGGATAATCTACCTCATCACCAAACTCATCTCTGAATTGACCTTCAGTAAAATGCTTGTCTCTTTCATAAACGACAACTTCGTCAAGATGAACTGCACTCATGAGAGATGCTGCTCTCTCGCATTCTTGACTACCGTTAGAATAAATGGATGCTTGCATCATTGTCTGTGATTGTACCTGCGAATTGTATGTATAATTTGTGAAATTAGAAAACTTGGATTTGTTTGAGACTCCTCAATTGTGTCTAAGACTGGGGTTTCTCCAAGTATTTCCTTGCATTTAAAGAGATCGGTCATAGCATCTCTGAGTTTCTCATTTTTGAACTCAGACTTTGCCCAGAACACAGCGACATCTCTCATTCCCCTGGTCACTTCATTTACCTGATGTGCTATACCGCACTCATAGGTAATCATCATGCCAGGAGTTAATTTAATTTTTTCTACTTTGCCATCTGACCATAGACACAACTCTCCGCCATCATATTCTGATGGGTCAGAGAGAAAAAGGGTGTTGCTAAAGTCTCCTAAGGTATGAGTATCAAAGTGTGGTTTGTAGAACCCACCAGGGCGAGTCCTAGAGATAGTAATACCACTCGTTCTGATTGGTATGACAAAATCACCAAACTCTTTGTTCTTTGATAAAGCGTTAGCAATCAATGCTGATGCTTTTTTATGAGACTCAGAACCTTGATGCAGTTCGATATTGTTCTTGCGTTCTACATTGGCGATACGCTGTGTTTTAGTACCACTAACCCAATTCTTACTAGCACCCACCCACGATCTAATCTGAGATACTTCGTCCTCAGTAAGAAGTTGGGTTGTAATGTACCTCATTTTTGTTTGTGATCGTACTCAATTACAATTTTTCTATGTTCGGTAGTTCTATCACAGCAAGTGTAATAGTGTGCTTTGCCCTTTAGAAGATGTTCAATCTTTTCTACAAGATTATCAGCGATTACTTTGTTCGTCGCTTCTTCCCAGGTAGCACCTTCCACTAACTTATCCACTCCTTCTAAATGATTTGCCACAGCAATTTTTCTAAAGTTGTCATCGATCATTTTGCCACTTGTCAATTTGTTCTTGTGTAGGGACTTTGATTCTGAAAGGAAGACCTTCCTCCTCAAACTCCTCATTCATTTTTTCGTAGGTTTCTGGTGTAATCTTTTCAGTCACGTTGTCTCCAATCATCAGGTTTGTCTTGCTTGAACCAGTCTACGATTTCATCCGCACCATCGAACCCTGTGCGGTAGTTGGAGGGGTCTGGATCTCCCAGACCCATCTTATTCATAAAATCGTCCATTGTGCCTTCTTGGATGTCCTGAGCAGCGTGGCGACGTGCTTTACGCAACCATTCACGAGCAGTTGTATTTGCTTTAGACAACTTCTCTGCCCAGATCATATCCTCTAGTTTTACATCCTCCTTGTTTGCGATCTTCTTACAGATGAATTCTAAGCGTAGTCTGTATTGAGTAGATAGCATGTCAGTCCCGCAGTTTTAGTTCCAGATCTTCGAGTCGATGATATTCAGCATGTGCCCGCTCTTGGCGATCACACACAATGTCGAGAATATCATTCATGATTATATCGTTATCAACGTAATCGTCAAGGTACTTGTCTACTGCCTCTTTGAGGTATCTGTACCTATGCCATTCCTGTGAATAGGGTTTGTAGTTCATGATAAAAGATCATTCAATGTATTTAGAGTACGAAAAAAGGGGCACCCTGAAACAGGGCACCCCAATTTGGTGTTCCGACTTTTGAAGCGACCGCACGAAAGATCGCATCATTATTTATCAGAAGGAATACTTGAGTCCGAGCTTAGCTCCGTATCCACGGTCCAGATCGTCATCACCAGAACCGACGAAGGAGACTTCACCATATGCACCAAGTGCCTCGGTCAGACCCAGACCGACTCCTGCCTTACCAGAGGGAACGGTGTCAGTGTCGCCGCCGTCTGGAGTCAACACAGTAGCGCCACCCTGGATGTAGTAGGAACCAGTTTCGCTGAAAGATCCCTCGTAGCCTACGTGGAGATCTGTCGCGGCACCATTGTATTCCGAACCCGTCCAACCTGCATTGGTTTCCACGTTAACGTATGGTCCTGCAAGGGCAGCACCTGGAGCAGCGAAAGCAGCAGCTGCAGCGGTTGCAGCAAAAGCAGTTTTGATCATTGTTGTTTTTCCTTTTGTGTATTTACTTGTGGAGTGATTACCCACAGATGGTGGATGAGGTTAGACCCCCATCGCATGAATACAATTTATCAGGTCTGACCCAGAAAAACAACCCCCCTTGTGCCAATTTTATATTCGGATATCCTAACAATCAGTTAAGTAAAATTAATGCACCCTTGATGTTGACAGCACCAGCAGCGTTAATATTTGCGATACCGCCTGCCTTGGCGCTGAAGTTAAGTCCAGCATCTTCAGTGATAGACAGTCCTGCCTTGACATCATATGCGAGACCTGCCTTAGAACTGATAAAGTCAGCAGAATCATATGTCTGACCACCAATAGCAGTCTTAACAGAGTATGCTGAATCTCTCGCCTTAATGAGTGGTGGAACTCCTGGACCACCAGCAACGATATGCTGTTCTATACCACCAATCCATTGCTTGTAGTCTCCCAAAATTGTCCAGTTGATATGACCAGGAGATACAATGTTAGCAGATGCTCTAGGGTCGAACGATACCTTTGTGTCTTCTGAAACACCTACAGATATCTTTTGACCCAAAAGTATTTCCTGAATATTGCTGGTAGTAGTCTCAATATTACCAGCATTCATGATAATAGCACCGCCACCATTAGTTCCTGACTGAATATTGACCTGTGTCTTACCAACCAACATCAGTTCTTCAGTCGCTTCAATTAGAATCTTCTTTGCTCTAATATAACGACTAGAACCAACACTCTGCTCAACGTAATCACCATAACATACTAGGTTCAATGCTTGTCCTTCACCATCATCACCAGCATTGAATTGAATGTCTGCTCTGTTTTCGTGCTTCGCTTGGTATCCCCAACTATGGACACACAACTTACCACTACCAGGACCAGACTCTTTGTCTTTTCTTCCAGTGATTAGTTTGATTTGTCCTAGACTGGTTTGAACAATAGCAGCTGCTCCAGAAGAAGAGTCTGGTCCTTGGATACGTAATGCTTTTGTTTGATCATCAGGAAGAGTTCTCTCATAGATGTGAGAGCGGGTCATGGTGCCCTTGTACCACGATCTAATCCTAGGTTTATCCGTTAGAGACTGAGACTCGTCAGGACTCTTAGGTTTGGCAATAGTCTTTGGATATGTAGAGGCGGGTTTTTGTATTGACATTATGGGCAATCCACGTAGCGACCAGTTCCGACCTTAGTGGAACCAATTGTAGTAAGTTCAGTTGTATCTAGACATGCTAGTGATGGCAATAGTTTAGCACCATATCCATTGCCACCAATGACTAGAATCTCTGGGAATCTCTCGTATGTTGTTACTCTATCCAAGATTCTTGCACCAATGACAAATCCATCTTCATTGATAATTGCTTCAGCAGCATCTGGATTGCCATCAATATAAATCGTTGGTTTTTCAGTATATCCAATGCCAGGTCTGATTAGTGTGAATGAATCAATGATACATCTCTTTCCAGCATCAGTCGCTTGGTTTAGTTTGTATCCATAACCAGGAGACTTGACACGGATCTCTGTAAGATAACCTTTGTCATCCAACAAAGCGGTTGCAGTTGCACCAATACCTTGACCAGTGATGAATACGTATGGTGGTTCTGCCCATCTATCACCAGGGTTATCAATTCTAATCTCGATGATTCCACCATTGTCATCAGTAATTGGTGCCACAGTTGTGGGTTCTTTGAAGTCATCAAACGAAGTGTCTGGTGTATCACCAACGCCAGTATCAAAATCATCTAGATCAGAACTATCTGTCAAGATAATTACATCTGCGAATGCTCCTGTTCCATTAACAGTGAATCTAAGAACTTCAGCATCTTCTACAGCAGTATCATCTTCGATACCAACTACAACTCTTGCAGTATTATCGTTGATAACAAACTCACCAGTGGTCAATCCACCAATGATATCACTGCTTGTAATGTCATCCCCAGACAAAGTATAGTACAAGAATGTTCCGTTCTGAACGTTCTGTGTCTCAATAGTATAAGTGATAAACTCACCTTCTGGACATGTTGCTCTGTCAGCGACAACATCTACAGTCTGAACGATTTCATTTCCAGTATCATCATCTATACCATCACCATCTATATCTGTGCCAATACCAGGATCAGATACGTCTTGATCAAACTCAGTCTGATCTACTACTTTGATTACATCGTCAGTAAATGTATCCTTATATTCATATGGATTTTTTATATTTCCTCTGTATGGATCGCGTGGTTCAAACAACTTACCTTCTGTAATAGTACAGATGCCAATGTTCTTATCAAAAGTTGTTTGTACATCACTTCCAAGCATAGGAGTATTTTTCCTCAAGATGATGTAGAAGTCTTCATCTGCTTCTCTCTCAACAGATTGAACTGTTCTGATAGTAATAGTCTTTTCTGTTTCGCCTGGAGCAAATCCAAGGATATCATTTACTGGGATATAGTCCTCTTGCTCTTTCGCAGAACCTTCATACTTAAGAGTTCTATATTTGACTGATGAAGATGATTCAGTATATCCAGTTCTAGTCACCGTGAACTGTGCAAACTCACCTTCTTCGACCAGGATATCGTCGATGTGATATACAATACGCTTCCTTTGTCTTGTACCATCATTATCATTTGGATCATCCGTAGATGTGGGGTCTGGGCCATCACCATCGCCAGGGATGTTGCCAGTATTGCCACCAAACAGAGGAACACCACCAGTGAATCCAACAGTTGTGAACTCTAGTGGTTTGCCCTCATATGCATCTCCACAAACATACTGGGTGTAATCAGCACCAGTTGCTGGGAATAGATTATCAATGCTTTCTAACAGACCATCTAGGAAGTCTCTCTCCTCTAGTTTTTCTGCTCCATTGGTACAGGTCTGCTTCTTCTTCGCGCAAGATCTATCTGGACCTGAGCAGGAAATTCCTAGTAGGTTCATAACAAAACTAATTGCACCACCAAGAATGTTTAGTGGGGCAGCGATTGCGCCAAGGATGTCATTTAATGGACCAAGAACGCTATCGAGAAGATCATTCATCAATGAGTTGATCTTCGACATGATGCCATTAACTAGAGCATCTACTTGACATGCAACAGCACGATAAATCTGCTCCACATAACTCATTAGGAGATCAGTCAAGAAATCTGCTAGACGATCACCTAGGTCTGCCATTGAGCAACCAAGTTGCTTCAGCAGATTATTGAAGAATACTGTTACTGGTGTAAGCGAATTGCCTGTATCTGAAGGGAATAGCAGTGCTTTGATGAGATCATTTACTGCTGCCTTGAGTTTCTCAATAACAAATCCTTTTACCTTAGCAACGAATTCCTGAACAACTTTCATTGCTTTATTGACATAGCCTCGTGCCATGCCAATGCCATCCATCAAACCACCAGTTGACTTATTGACTAAGTAAGTTCCAACATTTCCGCCATTGTTTTGTACAGCAGCAAGGAACTCTCCCATGATGCCCGTCATCTGGGACATCATATCATCTTCATCACATTTTTCTGCCTTTGACTGACACCAGTCTTCTGCAGCAGAAGTTTCATTTACTAATGGATCTACAATTGATGGTGGTGTTGCAACACGATCATTTCCATCGCCATCTACAGTACCGTCATATAATCCACCAGTAGCAGTGTTCTTTTCAGTCCCCTGCTGCAATGGAGATCCATCTGTTTGAGCATTTACCTGTGGAATTGCTGTAGTAAATGGTGGTGTATCTGGTGTTCGCTCAACAAATACTTTGGTAGCACCAGGAGTCTGTCCAATAGAACCCATGATGATGGGTTTTTGTTTTTCGGTATCCATGTAGAAACCGACAACCCAACATCCGATCTCTAATTGAGGGTGTGCTCCACCACCATTACCAGGAATAAATGGAACAGTTACAGGCATCATCACAGTTGCCCATGGCAAGTCCGCAGTGCTAACCAGTTCGGGATCACCAGGATGATCCCCAACGATTCTCACTTTGAATCTATAACCGCCTTTGTTGTTTTTCTCATCAGCAGCGGTTCCTTCAATTTGACCTACCCACCACTGGAAACCATCATTACCAATGCGCTGAGTAGGCAGCAACTGTGATACTAACTGATCCATACTAATTAATTGTCATGAATTTTGCACTCAGGTGCTCCTGGTTCTACTTCACAATAAAGTTCAAGTGCTGAAGGATCGTGATGATCTCCTGCCTCAATCTCTTGTTTGTGGTTCTCAACATACACTTCTAATTCATGCAATTCTTCTTCTACATGACGACGTGCCTGTGGGGATGTATTTGGATTGTCCAAAATCTCCTTGTCCTTAGCAATATGCGCTTCGATGTTTTCCATGTGTAGTACCTCCTTTGATTATTTAGTGCCATGGCTGGACTCTGATTCTAGATCACCATATGAGTCTCGCATTAATCTTAATGTTGTCGTAAACCTTCCGTTGGTGGATTGTGTACTGTCATAAGAATGAGTAACTTCTCCAATTAGATAAACACCGCTACTCTCAGGATCATATGGTTCTCGATCTACTCTCTTTCCTGGGGTTTTATTGACCAGTTTAATGTTAATCTTATCTCCTGCACAAATCTCTGAGTTGCCAGGGATAACAATAGTTCCTACCTGATGTTTTAATAATTCATATCTCATCAAAGATTGGGTTGCAAAATGCTTGTGAAAATCGCAATATTCATTTGGTTTATCTGAACCGTCTTCCTCCTCATACGATGCGATTGCTGGTTCATTATACCACGATTCATGATCTAATAGTGTAGATACAATTCTTGTAGGATAATCTGAAACAGACTTATCACCAAACTTGATAAGAGATGGTGTATTCTGTGATCCAAGGTGCTTCATATCTTTGTAAGCATCCTCGACACTATAATGATACTCACTGTATTGACCAGTAGAGTGATTAAAGAATACAATGAGACTAGAATACTTACCTTTTCTCATTGCTGACATGACATCAACTTCAGCATTAAAAATTGCTTGAGAAATAGTCATTCTATCGTCAGCACCATCACCCTGGTTTGCTGGTTTTTCGATGTATGGTCCCCATGTCTCATCTCTATCAATCATAGTATCAACAGAGAAGAAATTGTATCCCCTCTTTGTCTCCCAGAATAAGAATCCTGCGGTTCCACCAATCTTTTCTTTTTCAGTCTTTGCTTGCTTGCCTTTACCAGATCCTGGTGTTTTTGTGCCACTACTAGGAACAGACTTCACTGCAATAGAAGAGATAATATCAAAAGGTCTCCTATTTGTGGGGAGCATCTTGATAGCAAACTCAGGAGACTCAGAAAATAATTCTTTTTCCGAATTCAAGTTCTCTTTTAAAATTTTCCCAACAATAGAGTCTGGTTTTCCTTCTAATCTATTGATCAATCTAACACACTCGTTATTGAGTGCCTCTACAGATATCAGACCTAGTGTGTATGACTGTACTTGGTTTTTGGCATATCTATTTCCAACCTTCCATACTTGAAACACATACTCTTCTGCATCTTCTTTAGAACTTGTCTGACAAACAATCTTGATAGTTTCTCCACCCTGAACAGGAAGATCTGCTAACAATCCAGCACTATCAACAACTGTTAATGTAGCAGCACGGAATGGACTAGTGATACTCTCAACATAGTTGAATGTACCAACCATTTGCTTAATCTCGTATCCCTCAGTCTCTCCAAGTTTTGCAATAACAACACTCTTGAGATGAAAGTCTGTTATGTTCTGAAATTGATCCATTATCCTAGTGCTCTAATTCTTAGGTCTTGGAACACTTCAGTTCCAGTTGATGACATGCCAGGAGCAGCAGATACACCGTTTGGATTAACACCATTCTGCTGTTGTCCTCCACCATAGTAATTATTAATAACAGTAGGTGCTGCTGCAGGAGCAGCAGAAGCAGATGCTACCTGTGCTGATGTAGCCATGATTGGTGTACCTGTATTTGGTGCTGCTGGTGCTGCGGAAATAGGACCAGGAGTAGCACCAGACAACGTATTTGCTGACATGGCAGGCATTCCAGCATTCTGGAACATTTGTGCTTTTTGTTCTGCTGTTAATGGTGGAGCACCAGGAGCTGCTGCTTGTGTAGTAGATACTGCCTGCTGACCTGGCATTCTATACAACGCACCAACACCACCATAATATTTGTTATATCCTTCTGCTGTAGATGACCAACTCATCGATGCTTTACCAGATGAGTTAGATAGGATCATTTGATTATCAGTTGCAACACCAATGTGTGCTTGTGGTGGAGACTTCTGATCCTTCATGACAAATACATCGCCAGGTTGTTGCTGATCATATGGAACTTGCTGCCAACCTGCATCAATCATCGATTTCTCAGCATCAGGAACATAAAGCGATGATCCCCAAGGTGGTGTAATACCTGCTTTGTTGAATACTTTATTTACAGCATAAACACAACCATTCTGACCGCCATCAGGACCATCTGCTGTGCTCATGCCCCTGAGACTTTGTGCTGCTGCAGCAAGATTCTGACTACCAGCGCCTGGGGCAGATGTTTGGAATGGTGATCCAGATCCCTTAAGTGCAGATAACTGACCTTTGACCGAAGAGAAGCTAGTCAACGACTTGTTAGTTCCAACTCCATCATAATATCCTCTACCAGATGCATCTTGAGGGAGTGCTGCCCACTCCATAGAGAGGTTTTTAGCAAATTGATCTTCAGTAATCTTACCAGACATAAAGTCGTCGATACCTCTTCTCTTAAGAAGCAACTCAAAGATCTTATCTTGACCTGCCTGATCAAACTTAAATGATGATGTATCGATACCAGCATTCTTAAGAACTTCACTAGCAGTTCTCATCTGGATCTGATAACGACCCATTGCAAACTGACCACCTTTTTCTGACATCAACTCATCAATAGTCTTATTAAGAACAGATGCATCTTGTGCTCCACCAACCATCTTGGTATAGTCATTTCCAGATTCTAAACCACCAATAAAGTCAGCGAGTCCACCAGTAGTAACTGGTGATAGGTTATTTTGTTGTCTACCTGTACCAAATATATTATTAAGTGTATTTCCTACGAAGTTGCCTGCTTTATCAATTAATCCACCTACAAGAGGACCAAAAATTCCCTTGAAAATAGGTCCTAGGATATCACCAAATGCCTTAAACCCGTCTTTTTCTTGGAAATATCTTTTAAGACCTAGAGACTGAAGATCAGCATATTCTTGTTTTCCTTTTCTTTGTGCTTCCAGAATACCTTGACCCATCATTAAGAAGGTGTCTCTACCACGTTTTCCTTCTAATGGGAATACACCTTCCTTACCTGCCTCACCCATCAGAGCATTGGTGGGTTCTGTAATAATACCACCTTTTGCAAATGGGGTCATGCCCATGTCTCTTGCTGCTAGGGCAGCATCAATACCAACAGAACCTGCAGTACCAATACCAGGAATAGTAGATGCAGCACCTGATGCTAACTCAAGACCAGCACCAAGGAAATCGCCTTCCATTGCTCTTTGAGCAGCAAAAATAGCACCAAGTCCTAATCCTACGAGTGGGATCTTCTTACCAGCAGACTTAGCAATAGCACCTGCACCAATCTTGGCAGCACCCTTGACACCTAGTTTTGTAGCAGCTTTTGATCCATATTTACTCGCCGCCTTTGCTGCTGCTCTACCTCCATACTTTGCCGCGATACGTGTTCCTACACGCCCTGCTCCACGCTTACCAACTGCTTTGACCAGTGCTCCAGTTGCAGCTTTTCCACCAATACCAAGTCCAGGACCACCACGTCCTCCACCGCCAGCAGCAGCAGAAAGTCGCGCAAATCTATCTGCTTTTAAGAATGAAGAAAGGTCAGAACCCTTCTCTAGTGATTTTTCCTCTCCTCTAGCAAGTGCTCTACTTGCTAACTTATCTGATTGAGCTTGTTGCTCATTATGCATCGATTGCTGACTTACAGTCTGCTCTTTTGTTAAATCAGCAAGACGAACAATTACTTCAGTATTCTTATTGACAGCAGCGACAATATCAGCACCACTGTCTGGTGTGATAGGAGGTGCTCCTTCTCCAGTTGGAGCAACACCTTTCGCACGAAGATTTGCTCTATAATCTCTTACAATAGTTTTTTGTTCTTCTGGAGATTTACCACTTCTACGTAGTTTCTCAATATCAAGTTCTCCAGTTTTACTGAAGAAACTACTATCTTTAATCCCTCCAGAAGGTGCAGATGCAACACCTGGGATATTAGTATATGTACCACCTTTGCCAGCAGTGCCAGGAAGTCTTTTTGGACCACCAGGAGTTTCAACTTTTGCTCCTGTTTGTAAATCAACGTTTATAGGGTTTTTTTCAATCTCTCCAGTAGCACCTCGTAGCATTTTAGGTGCTTGTCTGCCTGGGAGCATACCACCACCAACAGCAGTATTTACACCAATATTACCTCTACCAGCAACCTCCGTACCACCTCTACCAGACCTGTAAGTGGTATCACGGTCCTTTTTGAATCTATCTCTGATATCTTTGAGATAACCTCTGATATCTTTGAGTTTTTCCTTAATCTCCATGGAGTTCTTAAGGAAATTATCTCCCGATACTGGTGATGGTGTTAGAAAACCGTGTGCCATTACTGCCTTGCTGCTTTTTCTTGTTCTTGTTTGACTTGTTCTAAGTATTGCATGAGGAGACTAGTGTAAACCTGTCTCTCCCAAGGCATCATATTTTCAATTTCACTCAAATTATATTTATGATGCTGCATCAAGGCGAAGTTAGTCTTAAAGTACCCTTCCAAAGTGTTATGGAAGAGTGCTATCCGAAAAAATTTGCTAACCCCTGAATAACCATTGTATTCTCAACTCCAGTGTTTGGATTTTTGATTACAATCTCGTGT
>Ga0213858_10000051_pt1 | contig 49477 bp, 59 predicted proteins | sample PICome_FD_160122 | JGI IMG/M metagenome (GOLD analysis project Ga0213858, IMG submission 160122) | Coastal seawater microbial communities near Pivers Island, North Carolina, United States - PICO245 | ecosystem: Environmental > Aquatic > Marine > Coastal | place: USA: North Carolina | collected... | reverse complement strand
ACATGTTTTGCAAAACAGGTACTCTCATATTCACCCACCCCCCAAAACTGCTGATACTTACCTACTAGTCCCCCATGGCACCACACCATCGAACCGCGCCAGACCCAGATCGCCACTCCCCCCCCATACCTTTTTATTACATGCGCGATACGCGGGGATTGCTTAACACCTCAACCTGATAAAGGTGTTGGTCAGCTAGTGTAAGTCCTTGTTTTCCTTGAAAATTTCCTCATCAAAGCTTGGCTCCTCTGGCTCTTCTAGGTCTAAATCAGCCAAAAATGCCCCGTGAAAGCTTGTAACTTCTTGTTTTTCTGGTGCGAAGCCACCCACAACCTTGATTAATAACTCCAAAGCCCGAACACGGGTTCCTGATTGGTCAGCGTCCATGCTTTCCTTTTCCAATTGGCTTACATAACGCGCCAGTTTATCCTCACCATCACTCATGATTTTGTCCCTTTCAGCCTTAATAGCCGTCTTTACACTAATATTATCTAACAAGCGGAATGCCTGAACGTTTGGGTGCGCATACCCTGCAAGGTGTGCTGATTGAGTTGCATTACCAGTAGCTACATATTCTGTGACAAATCTTAGCTGTCTCAGGTTTAGTGGTCTTATTGCTCCCTTACTGTCTGTATTACTCTCTACTGTCATTGCTTACTTCTCCCTATGGGAATATGGGCGTGGGGGGTTTTGGTTTTTTCCCGCCCTAAAAAAAATTCTTTCCTATGATTGTTGCCGTTACTGTTATCAGCAACCAGACAAAGCGCTCTGCAATACGTGACTTTGACTCACTGGATGCAATGTCTTTTTCTATGGTTCTTTGATTGGTTTCTAACTGGTCGAGGCGTAACTCATGACGATCTAGGCGTTTATGACTGCTGACTAGCCTCTCCTCAATAGCTTTTAAATCAGACAGGGTTTTGGTTACCTCATCTAATTTGTCCTCGAGGCGGTCGAATCTTTTATCTATATCCAAGGTAACGTCGCTCATTGTAAGTGGTTAATTTTATTAAATATTTATATCTGCAAGTATAACTTCTAATCTATACGGTGACAAAATATTTCTCCCTAAACTAAATTATTTCTTGACAGATTAAATTCTGCTCCTGTATATTAGTTTCCAAGTGCTCAAACGGCACTTCGGTTACGAGGTCTCCGAGACGACCTGCCACCCTTCGGGGTGAACACGAAAGCTTCGGCGAGTAGTGGTCTTCAAAGCACAGTGTGAAATTGCCGATCAGGGAGTACAGGTGGCGAGAGTAAGGTGCGAGTTGGGACAGAGACCCTGCCTCTCTTCAAAGGTGCATGGTTGGAGATAGTGAAAGCCAGACCACGGTCTGAGCGAGTAGCAAGCCTCCTGCACGGAACGCAATCAAACTACCGACTGGGTGGGCAACCTACCTAGGAAAGCTTCGGCGAGTACAGCCCAGTCGAGTTGATTTGATAGAGCCACCGCCTCTGGTGGTTCTACAAAATCAATTCAGTCCTGAGGAGGGCACAACATGGAAATACAAGTAGAAGTTAAATCTGTTTACGGTCAAGAGAAGATCTATCCGCTATGCCTAGCAGGCGAGACATTCGCTCAGATAGCAGGCACCAAAACACTGACCAATGAAACTATCGCGCTAGCCAAGCGCCTTGGTTATCAATTCATTGTAAAGCCACGGGAGATCTGATCATGACTATTCAACAACAGCGAGCGTTTGCACTAGCAGATGAGATTGATGCACTGCACAGCAAACTAGAAGAGCATGTCGACGATTTGCGGCTCGAATGGGCAGAGGATCAATTTGACGACGAGTACCCAATCTGGGATTCGGAAGATGCTCAATATCACTTACAGCGTGCGATTGACTTAATTAAGCGCTACTACACGAGTGAGTCTAACCTTCGGCTCACAAAACCCTGAGTTGGGGTTGCACAAACTCACCTGATGATGACTGGCGGGGGCTAGTCGAAACACCCTGCGGGGTGTCGTGAGACCCATTTACTTAATCCTGAGGAGGATAACAACATGGCTAAATTTGAAGATATATTTCAAGAAGTTACCGATCGAATCATTGATGGCTTGGAAAATGCTGAAGACTGGCGTAAACCTTGGAAATCATTGTTCGACGGTTCAGTACCACATAACGCATCCACTGGCAGACCTTACAGTGGGGTTAACTTTCTTAACCTTTCTTGGGCGTCTAAAAAGTGGGGTGCTACTGGTTGGATTACTTACAAGCAGGCAACAGAGCTTGGCGGTAAGGTTCCCAGTAAAAGCGCCCCAAACGGTGGCTGTGAGTACGTGTGGTTCATGGCTCGCAGTGTTTATAAAGATAAGCAAACTGGTGACGAAAAGGTTGGCTTTATCAATAAGTGCTTTTCAGTCTGGAATGTTAACCAGATTGAGTGGGAAGAGGGCTCAAAACCTTATAAGGAATACACCCCTCCAGTATCTGGTACAGGTGCTGTCAATGTACTGGCTGAGAGCCTGAACGTTGATCTCCATTACGGCGGAGACACTGCTTGCTTTATTCCATCACTTGACCAAGTCCGCATGCCGTCTGCTGACGCATTTAAAACTGCTGAGGATCACGACGCCACACTGGCTCACGAGTTGATCCATTGGACTGGTCATAAAGACCGACTTAACCGCAAGATACTGAACAGTAAAGGCGGTGAAGACTACGCCTTTGAAGAATTGGTTGCTGAGTTGGGGTCTGCATTTGCAGGCGCTCTACTTGGCATTCCATATGAAGGCTTACAGCATGAGAAGTACATTGCAGGATGGCTCAAGGCGTTGAAGTCAGATCCTAAACATATCGTTAAGGCATCTGCTCAAGCATCCAAGGCTGTTAACTATCTTGATGATAACGGCTCTCTACTAGCTGTTAGCAAGGTCGCTTAAGTTGGGGGGTGTGGGATTTTCCCGCCCCCTGAAATTTTTTTACCTGAGGAGGTAATCATGTGTGAAGACGAGTTAATCGAAAAAATCAAAAAAACACTTCTTGAGTGGTCGCTTGAAGAAGTAGAAGAAAACCCTGACAGCGAACTGTCTCTGTACGATCGTTACTACGAGCACAGGGATTGGCTTTTTGAAGCTATAAAAGAAAGACTCTAGCTGATGAGTACTGGGTGGTACCCAGTCGAAACACTGGTTCGCCAGTGTCCTAGATAACCAATCCTGAGGAGGATTCATCATGGCTACATTGCAACAGCAAAACATACACCCTGTACTGTCCCTGACTTGGGACTTATTGGCACAGCCCGTAATCAATCCCACGCGCAAAGCAAGACTGCGTCAGGATGCGAGGCGCCTACAGTATCGCGACACCCTAGCCTCTCGCGCTGAACTCAAAAGCAACCTCGACTACTACAAAACCTCTGACGGCTTTGTCTATATCGAGAATTTCTCAAGAGACTGCGACAACTGCGAGCGCCGATGGTTGAGCAAGATACCCGCCCACGCTACTGCCTACGAGCTACACCTCAAGCGCCTGTACGCAGGTCGTGAGGGACTCACTTACTGCGACTTGATCACTGAGGCTACAGCTAGTGAGTTTGAGCCTTCGTTCCGCGATCGCAACGCTGAGTACTACGGGTACTAACTTTTTACTAATTCCAACTGATGAGCCCAGTTAGTTACTGGTCGAAACGCCCCTCGGGGCGTCTTGGAAAACTACTTACCCTGAGGAGGGCTAACTATGGATTTCGACATTTATGAAGATTACGAAGAGTTTGGTCAATTCACTGTAACGATAGACGCCGAGGAGAATCGAGCCGATGTGTGGCTAGACGACCACTGCGTAAACCTAGAGTACGTCGTGGCAGGCGTTCTCAACGGCAACCCAGAAGAGGATGAAATTACTGAGGCTGTTTGGGATACCAGTAAACATCTCGCAAAGAGAATGGTGGACTGGGCTCACAGCACTGACCTGTACTAACTCCAACTGACGAGACCAGATAGTTACTGGTCGAAACACCCCTTGCGGGTGTCTTGGAAAACTATAAAACCTGAGGAGGTTAATCATGAGCAATTCCAAATTCCGCCTTGATGGCGATGCTGTCGCTCTACTCAAAGAGTGCAATGAACTGGCTTGGCGCTTGTCGGGTCGTGTCGAAGAGCTGATAGCTGACCTACATGGCTCTGGCGTATCCAGTAGCACACGTCGGGAACTGGTGATTCTGGAAGAGTACCTGAACAAGGTAATCAACCAATCCACTGAGACCCTTGATGCTGATCGCGACCTTGACGGTGAGTGCGTGTACGCAGTCTGCCCCAACCCCACAAAGGTAAGCGGTTTCGGCGTAAAAGTAGACAACCTACTACCCAGCAACTGGGAGATTGTCCAAATGTACCCTGATGAGGTCTACATCCGAGGGCACAACCAGTGCGTCACTGACACACAGCATGAGTTTGAACACTACGTTCAGCCACGCCTAGCGTCAGGCTTGATCCATTCTGAATTGTTAACCGCTGAACAGACTGAAGACTTCGTCCAAGATCAGCGTGAAAACCTTCAGGATGGTTGGGCTGATGCAAACGATGAGAGATATCAACTCCCTCATTGATTCCAACTGACGAGTCCAGATGGTAACTGGACGAAACACCCTTTCGAGGGTGTCTTGGATAACCAAAACCTGAGGAGGTTTTTATGTATTTTATTACTAAAATCAATGGTGACAGAGTGCCCAGTAAGCACGGGCTAATCCACTATGTAAGCTTGAGCAAACTATCTGATTTCAGATATCCAAACGTACGAGATGGTATTTCCTATCTCGTGTACAAGGGTTATCTTGATCGTAGCGACGGCAAAGCACACGGGATATATGTCACAAAAGACGGAAAGCTGATTAGGGACAAAAGAAGATCAGCCTTGCGAAAAATCCATGATCTGTTCAGGGGGCATAGTATCGATGAAATTACCTACGCCCCCCTTTGATATCAAAACTATGCTCCACCGCAAGGTGAAGTACGTCCTCCAAAAACCTGACGACCTACACGACGCCCTGCTTGAGATTGTCACTCAGGGCAAGTCGGACTGGGACATTCAGGAGTGGGAGGCACTGGTTGCCGATATCGAATCTTCCGACTTAACAGTCGGCGAATACATCAAGCCTTACAGAACCTGAGGAGGTGCAATATGGCTTATTACATTAGCACGATAGACCCAGTTGATGGGTCAGTAGCGCCAATCGCAAGAGTGGTAAAGCGATTGGGTGATGCCAAGCATACGGCGGACGGTCAGGTGTATGCGGTATTCAAGAACCGCAGAGACTTCACTGAGAAGTGGCGCTACAAAACCTACGAGTCACAGGGTGGGAAGCTGAAGCCCGTGACCAGACATGACATACCGAAACAAATCGGTGGTCTGTTTTTCTAGCTGATGAGTGCTGAGTGGTTCTCAGTCGAAACGCACCTTCGGGTGCGTCCTAGATAACCAATATCCTGAGGAGGATTTATGTACAAATATCATCTATGCAAGACCGTAATAAACCACGGCGACTACGAGTACACCAATAGGTTTCTCGTGTACGTTCCAGAGGACGATCTGCCTGACAACGTCGATCACATTCTCACCGCTTGGGAGTTTGATCTTCTTGTTAAGGATGTCGAAAAAGACTGGGACGATGAAGTCTGGTCTGATGTTCGTCGCGTCCGCACTTATGTTCAATGCCCTACAGATATCATTGATGCGACTCGACACTCACCTTACATCCACTGCTTCAACTGGACATGGATTCGCGACACCGTCGAGTACGGCGATGAGCGTGATGTGGTGGTCTTAACAGAAAAGCAGGGGGTGGCGTAATGAAAAAGATCACCCCTTCAGACGCCGTGCGCGAGTTCGACAGAGCTTTACTGATCAGCAAGGTAATCAAGACTGCTGAAAACGACATCTACGAGCGCGAATTGGACGCACTGCGCGAATTGCTTGACCTGCTACCTGATAAAGACCTGAGGTACTACACACTATGGAGGAAGTTTAATGGATAACCCATTTGCAGATATCGCCCAGTGGGAGCGCTACTGGGACATGAGCGACCTTGAACGCGCTCGTGAAGACGAGCGAGAAAAAGAAAGAAAAGAAGCGATCGAACAGAAATGGGCTGATCGTTTTAAACTGGGCATTCAGGACGAATGCGATCAATATTAGGGAGGTAAAATGCCTACATACCGTGTAATAACGCGAGAAGTATGCGTCAACGAGTATCACGTTGGCGCTGAATCTCAAGAAGAAGCCATCGATTCGTATTATGAAGCACTCAATACGAAATGGGCGGGGAAAACCAGATCAACCGAAACAGTGGTTGAAGCGGTTGAAATCTTTCCAACTGATGAGTTGTCGAGGTAGTTCCTCGATCGAAAGTCTAAGTACACAAATAGAATTTTTTTTCACCATTTGTGTACTGGACTCTTGGATAACTAAAAAACCTGAGGAGGTTTATATGTCAAATAATGCAATTTTCTTACGCAGTAAAAACGTAAAAAGAATCAGCGGTAAAAACATCGTTTTGTTTTATCACGCTTATGACTATGAAGTCTCTGCCTTAAATCGTATTAAACAATACGGAAGCGAGGCTACCTATGAGCGAATTGTTAACCAACGTGAAGATAAAGCAATTAAGTTATGCGAAATTCATAGTGCCGTTAATGGTTGTGTGCTCGCTGACAAATGGACTGCAATTAGCGCGGGAGGAGCACCTGTCTATGAGATAGACCAAAATGAATTTAGATTGACCGAGAACCCAGACAATAAAATTGTTGGCTTTGTTATACGAAATGGATATCAATATGTATACTTTTCTTACGAAGAGGCTCCTGCCCTTTATAGAGAAAAATTTCCCTGCCAAACTGCTGAAAAAAACAGCCATCTAATACTTTAGTATTAATGCAATAAAGTATAATTTATGTTAATTTAAATAATGCAAAAGCAATAATAAATGACAAGGTATAAAAATGTTTGGAAGAAAATCTTACAAGGAAAACGACCCTCGCTATTTGGTCGCAGTCGCCTTGTTGAGAAAGGCAAAAACTTCGAAGCAAAAAAACGTTCTTCGCAAAATGCTCAAAGAGCATCAAGGGTTTGACTTTCTTGCACACAGGCAAAAAATAAAAGCTGAAATTAATAGCAAATCATCAGGTGGAAAAATTATTGTGCACACATGGGACGGTCAGGATGCCTTACACGGCTTCCCAGACACACATGAATTATCCGCAAATCTTGTTTCATATTTGATGTTTGCCAGAACGGCTAGAGGCAAATCAATCATAATTAACGCCCCATCGTTGACAGTACGTCAAACGATTCCTACTGAGTTGAAGCTGAGAAGTATTTTATAGGTGACGGCTCACCTGAGGAGGGTAAAGGCACACGGATAGTGCCGAGCCGTCCTAAACATTCTATTCTAAAATTACCCGTGGAGTAAACAATGCAAAGGTTTGAATGCCTTTGCTGTTCATTCGATGGTGATCGTGACGAATTTATAATTCATGAATGCGTAGACCTTGAACCTTATGGGGATCAGAGGGTCTCGCGCACGTCTTACACAATCTACTGCCCCGAATGCGACAGCGAAGAAGTCGAAGAATTGTGGCGTCCGCCATATTAAATAATATCAATAACTGGAGGTGCATATGCGCTTATACAAAGAATTACTGGAAGACTGTGAAATACCTGAAACTAGGTCTGAGCCCTTGGCTGAAGCCCTTAAAAACCTACACAGTGCAATTTGCTGTTTAGATCAAGTAAACCGTGCGCGGTTCAGCTTTATAAATCCTGACGCCGTACAAGCTGTAATTGAATACGCTAGGATTGAAGAACTTAATACAGAATTGTGGGGCTTGGATGGAAATGTCACCATGTCTCAAAATTTGTCCGAGCCATTTATTATTGAGTTTGTTCCAGATCAACCCGCCCCAAAACCAAAAAGTGACGGCAACGTTCATAATATGGAGGACTACAGAAAAAATGACGACTAACGAAGAGTTCATAAAGCTAGCCGAAGATTCTGGTCTTACATTAAAAGCTATTGCAGAACTTATTGAAACACCTTACGGAACAGTTAAAAACTGGACTAGAGGAACTGGCTCTGAAAGCTACAGATCAATGCCTAGGCACGCTCTTATTGCTGTCCGATACAGTATCGAATCAGCTTTATCCGCGGAATGAGAAAGACCCACTTTGGATACCTGTCCGTAGTACCAGTTATGCGGACAGGATCTAACCCTTCACTTAAGATACATTTCAGTATCCCTTCCTTTGTAAACCAATACTCCTGATCCCCCAAATCAAAAAACCAATAGTCAGCCTCCGATACAGAAAGAGCGCTTGGCTTCCTGTGATAATACTCGACGACGACATTACCTGTTTGCATCGACATGGGGTCATATTTTACTTCTATTTTAAGGTCAAGTTCGGGTATTTTTATGTCATACTCAGGATGGCATCCAGAAGCCCTCTCAGACCTCTCAAAAGCCATTCTAAGGCGTTTTAGGAGCGCCTCCTCAATCCTTCCACCCCTTTCTAAATCTTCCTTAAATCCCATTCTTTTTCCACATAACCTTAACGCCACTCATGACTAAATCCTTTGTGTGTTTCGGTGTTGCATCATTAGGGATTGCATCTATCGCCTTCCGCCTTTCTTCTTTAGTTCTTAACTCTAGTATTACCTTTGGAAGATAGAACGGTAGCGTAGCCTTTGCCAAATCGTGAAACTCTGGCTCTAGTTCGCGCTCCAAGTACTCAAGGCACTGGGGGTAATATATTTTTTCCGCCGCATTTTTTACAAGGATTCTGAGTTTTGCGGGATGCATTCCTCATCCTCCCTCGTGATAAAAACCGGCGTCTCTTTACCCACGTAAGCACTCGCAATGTTAAAATCAAAGTGCTCTAGCGCGTCTTCCAGCGACATATCACGCATCAAGATTTTGATAATCTTTTCCTTGTCATAAGCCACAACCTTCGGCTTACCCCACATCTGTGCGGTTCCAATAATTGCTTCGTCCAACCCGTAATATTTAATCAATCTTGAACCTCCAATAGTTCCCGCATGATCATGATCCCTGTGGAAAATTCAGTGGTGATCGTTTGCATGCCGTTAGACCCCATATACTGTCCCTCAGCAACTGCACTTAATGGGAATACCATGCGGGCAGGCTGATAGTCATACTTGTAAATTAAGATGGGGATATAATCTTCTTTAGCAGATTCACAAGCCTGATCCCACCACTCATGCTTATGCCAATTACCCTTGGCATAACGCTTGGCTTCGATCATTAAGTTATGAAAAACAATGTCTCCATGACCTTTGTTTTGATATTGCTCAAGGTTACGTTTCAAATGATCTGCGCATGACCCGAACTCATCCCTGAATATTCGGATCAAATCCCTTTCAAACGCATGTCCTTTTGCTCTTCCGTTAATCATGCAAAGTCTCTATAAGCCACTGAAGGTACACTGCCGCTTTTTCTAAAGATTGCCGCGCACCGTTAGGGTGAACCTCATACCGCCAAACGTACTTTTGTATGTTGCCTTTTAAGTAACCCCTAAACTGCTCTATCTCCATAGAACTTTTAATAGCGTCAATGCACTCAACAGCATCAGGTGCTTTCTTGTAATGCTTGGGCTGATTGACTGCATCCCAGTCTGAGGGTGAGGCATCATCGATGCTGTTCGGTTTTTTGTTTGACGTATTCGAGTAACTCATACTGCGTGCCATACCTTCTCTCAAATGCCCGTTTAAATGGGTGTCTGCTGGTGTAAATTTCATTGTCTTCACCTCCGCGGTGATGTTTATAGCAAAGTGGTATGGTCTTTAGGTGAGCATCAGGTTTTGTCTTTCCATCAATATGATGAACCTCAGCAGGACTAAAGACCCCGTGGTGTTTCTTACAAACGCAACATCCAAGTTGCGTAATCAAATCCATCCATGCTTTCTCTTCCGTGTTGGGCGTTCTACCCTTCATTAGGAACCATAGACACGGCGTTCGGCTCTCTCTGATGCGAGCTTCGATTGCCATGCTTTAAATTCAACTTCTGCCGCCATAAGGTCTGCCTTCGCGGCGGCTAGCGCACCCTTGGCTATACCCTTTTCAATTCTGGCTTGAAAGACCCTGTCATCTTCATCAGCAAACCTTTCTTGTGCGGCGTTTGTCTTTGTTCCCCTTGCCTCTGCCTGAACCTTGCATTGAGCTACCAACTTTTTCTCTTCGGCTTCAGCCCTTGCAACCTGTAATTCAGCTTTTTGAAGCTGTACACCCGCGACGCGGATTGCCTCTGCAAATCTTTCTATATCTTCCACTTAAGTCTCCTTTGAATAATTTATGTAATATCTAGGTCTCGCACCCTTTCTGTCCTTGTACTGACAGGTCTCTGCGTCAAACTCAAAACCAACGCGACCCTCATACATGCCGTTTCTGTTTTTGAGTATCTCGAGGTAGGTATCCCATTGTTTTGTATACTTTTCTTCAGGTTCTTCACCAAGCATTTCAGCCTGCTCGATTGCTTCAGATTTTCTTTTGTTCTTCCACACTGAGATAAATCCATCAGCCAAATCTGTGATAGATCCCGAACCTTTTACATCGTATTTATTTGGAGCAGAATATTCTGACTCGCCTTTTCTGACATGAGTCACAAGAAACAACGTGACTGGAAATGACAGTTTAAAATTTACTAGCTTTTCTATGAATCTTTGCTGACCTTCATAGTCATCTTGCCTAACCATGTTGGTCAGGCTGTCAACGATAAAGACATTAATTCCATAACGCCTGTATGCGTATTCAAAACAGTGCAGTAGGTCTTCTGGTTTTGGCGTTAGCTTATCTACAAAAAGCCAAAGATTGGGTGCCATCCATTCTAATAACTTTGAGCGGTATGGCTTTGGTGGGTTGGCACTGCCCCCCGCTTGTCGCAACATTCTTCCCATAGTTGCTTTAGGCGTCATCTCCATTGATGCGATTAAAACTTTCTGCTCTTGCTCAACCGCGTTTAGCGCAAGCTGATTAAGCCACATAGATTTACCGTGACCGTTTATACCCGCAACACCCCACAGTTCTTGTGGTCTAAACCGTATGTCTTCTTCATCAATTTTTGACCAGCCGCTACCAAATCCCTGCTGATCATTGACACGGTTATCAAAAAAATCATCTATCTCTTGCTCAAAATCCAGTACAGCTTTTAGCGTTTCTGGATCTTTCCATCGAGCTTCTTCATATGCACAGTTAAGCATCCATTTAGCTTGCTCATAGCCTTCCCGTTTAAGTAGCTCGTTGATATCTTTTGTAGGTAATTCAACACGATAGCATCGATCACCTAGGCGACTTATGATTTCTTCGGCGGCTAATTCACCCTGCTCATCCATATCAGTAGCAATAATAATCTCTTCAAATCTAGCGAGATTTTCGTACTCATGCGCAATCCACTTTGTTTGCTTGGCTCCTTTACCGCCGCCCATAGGAACACTTAGCGCGGGGTAACCTAACTCACTACAAGCAATGGCATCCCATTCACCCTCAGTGATCCATACCTTTCTGCAATCTGCGGGCATTGTGTGCCAGCCAAACAAGATTGGTTTTAAATCTTTCTGCGTACTTGGATTGCCATCATGATCTACAGGTTTTGTTTTTAAGAAAACTTCTTTGCCCTGAGGGTCGTAATATGTAAATACAACATCACTTCCTCCGCGACCCTTTGTCTCGTAAAGTTTGTGGCGAAAACAAATCTCACCCACATCTTTGAAACCCCTTTGTTCCATATGTTTATGTAGAGACTCTCCGCTTATTTGTGGTGGTGGCTTTGGTTTGGTGTAATTCTTTTTTTCCGCCGCCGTTATTTTTTTTGCGGGACTTCTATCTCTTATAGAGTATTTCTTCTTTGCCCAGTCCATTGCCTCATTAAGAGTTAGACCGTGGTGGTATTGGATTAAATCTAAAAGATCTCCTCCCTCACCAGTAGCAAAATCCATCCACTTACCTGCTTGCTCACCCGTCAGGTAAATAGACATAGATCTACCCTTTTCACCTTGAATAGAACCGACCTTGTAACAGCCCGACTCCATTCGACCCTCTGGATATAACTCGTGACACACCGAAGCGGCGTGATGCGCGAGCTCACTGCTTAAATCTTTTACATTCATTTAACTGCCCCCAATAAGTCATCTTCTCTTGATATGTTTTTAAAACACTGAAGACCCTGCCAGTCAGGTTGCCCTACTCTTTGCCACCCTCTTGATATCGCAAAATCAACAACTTTTTTCATATCAAACTTTTCATCACGCATTACCTCGAAATCATGCGTTTGTCTTGTAACCGTTCCCTTGGCTACTTTTCTGTTTCCGTTACCACCAATCTTGTATTCCCACCAAGACTTCCATGCGTTTTTGCAGATACCGTTAGGGCATTTATCAAAAAGCTCGTCTTTCCAATGTTTTTCTTTAGTAATAGTATTTCTTTGTTGCGGATTATCCGTTTGCGGATTATCCACTTGCGGGTTATCCACTTCTGGAAAATCAGGAAGTGGTGAGTCAGGAAACACTCCTCTGGTGTCAGTAACCAACCAATCAAAGCGACTAAAACAACCTTGTTCATCTCTCATCTTTGTTCTTTTGAGATATCCAGATTGCTCTAAGCACTTTGTTATGGTGGTCATTTTTGTGGTGCCGACAGAAAATACTGTGCATAACTGGCTTTGCGTAACCTGCCAGTCATCAATATGAGAAAGTAAATAAACAAGAACACCAAGCGCTTCTGGTGTTAAACCATCCTGTCTAGGTGACGATGCATCACGCCCGCCGCGTAGCAATATGTTTGGTAATTTAGTAAAGTGCGTGTTGTTGTTATATGCGGGGCGATAAATCATGTAATAGCAAGCTTCCATGTAAGCAAATTAATCTAGTTGTGAATATACTAATCTAGAAGTGTATATTTTTGCAACACTGTTTTAAAAATTAGTTTTCATGGTCATAAAATAATACAGCTTGACATTTGCACCAATTTTGTGCGAAGATCCCGAACCCCCGATAAACAACAGGTTTTTCAGGGTATAACACACGGAGATATGTTATGAACAAGCAAGAAAGAGCCGAGTTTTTTAACGCGGCACTTGATAAAGCTGGAGTCCCAAACTGGGGCAGGAATGCAGAGCTTGTAAAAAGAATAAATTGCAGTCCTGCTACTGCTCAAGGATGGTGCAGAGGCTCGCTACCAAGTGATCCGCAGACATTAGTTTCGGTATGTGATGCTTATAATATTGACCTATATGCATGGGTTGACGGCAAGTCTAGAGGAAGCACTAGCATAGACTCGGACAAACTTATGAGTTCGATTGAACAAGCTAAAGGTTTGTTTGATGCTGTTGGTATGCAAATAGATACAAAGCAATATGCAAAGGTAATATCTTATTTGTACACCCTAAACGGTGAGGGAGATATTATAGATGCAATCACTGATATCATTGCCACAGAATAATTTTGCCTATTCGCAAATAAATTAATCTATAGGTGTTGATTTATAGTCTATAGGGTAATATTATGTAGTTAGCTGAACAAAGGAGCTAACTACATGGATACGCTTACGCGCTCAGAAATCTGGGCAAAACTATCAAAAAAAGATGTACAGCCTTACTGCACCGAAACAGAAGTCATCGGTGATCTAGTCCTTAAATATCTTCCTTGGATGCGTGCTCACGAAATAATGATGAGCGAGTATCCTGAATACAGTTGGGAATTTACCGAAGACCCTCAAGGAAGAGAGTGTCATTACTTTGATGACGGATCTGCCGAGGTGCGTTGCCGAATGACAATCGGCGAACACACAAATATCACCGCCCTTCCAGTACACCGTAACGGAAAACCAATCGAATCGCCAAGCGCAATGGACGTAAACACCGCTAAACAGCGCTGTCGCGTCAAAGCAATGGCAGAGTTTGGTCTTGGGTACTCAATGTGGCTAACTGATGTAGAAGAGAAGCCAGAGCCTGTAATCGAGCCCGTAGAGGAAGCACAGGATGAAGAAGAGTTAGTCAAAGCCCTGTGGTTAAAAACTAAAATTGAGGACACTAAGACTTTTGGTGACGCTCAAAAGCTCTACTCTAGATTTACAAAGGGATTACAAAATCGCGGGTGGACTGACAATTCAGGCAGGTGGGAAGACTTATGTAAGAGAAACGGTTGGAGGGCTAAGAAATGAGTTTAGCCGCACAGGGTTCTCCAGAATGGCACGCCGCTAGAGCCGGCAAGATCAAAGCATCCGTATGCGCCGCACTTGAAGGTAAGCATAAATACATGAAGGCGCAAGACTTAGTAAGGCAAGAAGTACGCGCTCTTGCAGGGGCTGAGTCAGAGTTTAAGATGGTGCCTGCTGTAGCACATGGTCAGATGATGGAAGATCATGCCCGCATATTTCTCGAAAAAACCCAAGACTATACTGTTGAAGAAACTGGTCTTGTCGTGCATCCAAAGTATGATTTTTTAGCGGCAAGTCCTGATGGTCTTGTCGGGTTGGACGGATGTGTCGAGATTAAATGTCCATATCCTCAGTATACGAAAAAGCCCTACTCTGTTTTCGATCCTGCTAAGTCTGTCTATCTTTGGCAGGTATACATGCAAATGGAGGTGCTTGATGCTGACTGGTGTGATTTTATTTGCTATCTAGCCAAAAACGAAACCAGCGAGCCACAGTTTACCATCGAAAGGGTTGAACGAAAGCATGACTTTTTAACTGAGTCTGTCAGCAGGAAGTACATGCCACAGCCTGAGAAAGGAACCATCTCCAGACTGGATTTATATCATGCTTGGCACAGATGGATTCAGGAGCAGTTCAGAGATCCCGTAACAAGAAAACTTCATTGCGATCCTATCGAAGCGGATTGCGCTGATTATGTCACAGACGATGAAGACTTAAACTCTTTAACAAAAATACAAAACAGAATACATGAGATCAGATCAAGAATATCTGATGAGCTTGAGATTCTGGATATTCTTTCTTCTAACGCTAACGACCTGAAGAAAGGCATTGCCGAACGATTTGAAGGCTCAGTATCTAACGGCAAAACCACCGTGAAAATAATAAGCAAGACCCCTCCCATTGACTACAAAAAAGCTTTTGAGTTTCTGGGGGGCGAGGACGAAGTCCTCAACAAAGACGAGAGCATCGATTCCTTTAGAAGGACTACCGGTGCTAGGCAAGTAACGATCTTACATGGAGATCAATTATGAAAACACCAACAGCGTTTGAAAGCCTGAAGGCAGGTAAGGGTCGTTTGTACCCTATGGACAAGGAAAAGCGAGTGGCGGAATGGAATCGCCTAAAACAGTACGACTGGGCAACAAAGAGTCATGTCCCAAAGTACGAGGGTTATATCAAAATTAATCAGGACGTTATTGATGAGATGACAACTGCTTTGCAAGCGCAAGGTGGAGAGTTTCGTTACAACCTGAAAGTTTGCGAGAAACTTGGTGACGGGGGTGAAGTGAAACAATTTAACCTCGATTACTGGGTTCCAACAAAACCGGCGAAGTCAAAGCCAGCAACAAGTGAAGCTATCGATGACTTTTTAGATGATGACGTACCATTTTAAGGGATAAATTATGCCGCTAAGAATCACCCGTGCCGTTGATACGGTACTTTATGGCGGGTGGAGCCTAGACCCCTCGGACTTAGAGGGGTCATGCGACCACCGAATTTGGGTGAGGAGGGTAAGAGATACAGATGATCATCAGGATGCGTTAATTAATATTGAATCTCAGGACGGGGTTATAGAAGAAATATTAAATATTGACGAACCTATGATGGTTGATCATGGAGTGGAAATAAAAATGGTTGGGGTTCAGCGGTATCACCTCAAGCCCGAAAAATACTGCAAGGTTTGTGGTCGAGGAGACCACTTTAAATCAAAGTATGTTCCACAGGCTAGGTTAGCGGTAGATGCCCCTAGGGAATATGAAGTAATTAGACATGATGCTAGGAAAAAAAGATGAACGAAGATACTTTAATTGAAATTGATGGAAATAAATATCGTGCTGGGGATCTGTCCCAAACATGCATGCAAAAAATCAATGCAGTTGCACAGACCAAGCAGGCTCTTCAGCTTGTGGCTTGTCTAGTTAATCATGCGCAACACGGTATGGACGTGGATTTAAAAGAAGCGATAAAGCTTCTTCCTGATCCTGTGTCTGACTCCCCCTCCTCGGCGGACGCGGAACAGGAAGGCTAGCAATCCTCCTCGCTGGCGTGGTTCACCAGTGCTAGATAACGAACCATAGACTTTTGACCTATGAGTGTGGATAATAATCTGGCTGGTAGGTCTCTCACAAGGAGGCTTTATGAGTATGACATTTAGAGAAGTTGCAGAGATGTATGTGCAACAACCGACTAAAAAGTACGCACGCAAACAAAAACACTGTGTGCAAATAGTTGAAAAAATATGCGAAAAACTTGGCGAGGAAAAGATCACTAAGTTTCAGAGCAAGAGACCGGTACTTGAGTATATTACACAGGTGCGGAATCAAAAGTCAGCTAGGCGTGCTAATAGTTTGGTTAGTAATGGTTATGTAAATAGCCATATTGTTTTCCTAAGAGCAATACTGGTTTTTGCTAGAGATGAACTTGAGATTATTGACAGAGTTCCTTTGATAAAAACCTTAACGGAAAAGAAGCGAGACACATACTTAACGCCAGAACAGGTTCGCAATCTTATGAGATGGTTAGATGAGTTGCGGGCAGATATGGTTGAGTTTGCTGTAAACACGGGGTTGAGAAACTCTAATGTCAGGCTACTTAGATGGTCTGATTTATCGGAGGACTTTTCATCCCTGTACGTAAAGGCTGAAGATTCAAAGAACGGCGAGCCTACAGCGATACCTTTAAATAAAGATGCTCAACGAGTGCTGAGGAGAAGGCATCAAAAGAGCAAAAACTTAGAGGATCGCTACCCTTATCTCAAAGGGAAAATAGATTATGTATTTGCTAAGGAAAGCAATCGTCGATCAGCGAATGGAAAACCTTATGCAGATTGCAAAGCTGTATCAGGAAGAAACTGGCGAAAAGCATGTCGTCAAGCAGGTCTGCCAGATGATGTTGTGTTTCATACATTAAGACACACTTTTGCTAGCTGGCATTTGCAAAGTGGAACGAGCGAGTCAACACTGCAAGAATTGGGTAATTGGCAAAGCGAGCGTTCAATGAAAAGATATGGTCACCTGTCTATGAAATTTAAACAAGAGGCGGCGGCTAATATCAATGGATTGTTAAGGAGTGATCTTTAATTTTCCGACTGGTGGTGTTGTCCTTAACCTTAAGTATTAGTAAGCCAACACCTTAACATGGGCACTGTTTTTTTATACAGGAGTCCTTAACCTAGAAAAGGTTACGGTCAATAGGGAATAAAAACGCTTATAAGTGTTTGATTTTATTGCCAAAAAAATTGGAGCGGGAAACCGGGTTCGAACCGGCGACCTCAACCTTGGCAAGACATCGGCATGCGTTTCCTTATAAATCAATAACTTACGAGAGACTTACCAGCAAATTACTGTTTTTCGTTGACCTTAACCTTTCCTGACGTGAAAGGTACTAAAATGGGTAACATAGACAAGCTAATTAGGGATGTAAATAAGTTCGCCGATCAAAAAATAAAAGAAGCAAAAGGCGATATTAAAGACTTCAAAAAGATAATTTTAGACTATGCAAACAAGGAAGCCTGTACGCTAAAAAACTGGCATATAGGGGCTTGGGCTCTTATAACCTTTATGTTTGTATATTCAGCTTCTATATAACCACAGGTTATAATAATCATAAAAACAAAGCATTTCCCCTAGTAGACTGTAGCACTTAGAATGCCTCCTTCAATTCACTTGTCGGAGGCTTTTTTTTCGTGGTTATCGTTTGTATCTTAGTTGTGTTCGGTTTGGCTTGTGTCGGTCTGCAAGACCTGAGAAAGAGATAGTTATCTCCTCTCAGCCTCGCGATAAGCCTTGTTGAATATATCAAAGATCATGTTTTCGTTAGCCTCAAGCTCATCTAACAATTCTCTTTTTTTCTGTTCTCCATTAAGCTGAACTGAATAATCTTGTTTTTCAATCAGCTTTCTCGCCTTGCTGATAGCTCGCAGATCTTTATTAGCAACCTGCCACATACCTTTACCACCATACTTCGGCTCAATTAGCGGAAGGAACGGCTTGTACTCGTCTTGCAATGACTTAACTTCTTGCATGTTCTGAGCCTCCTTGAAGCGCTGTACAATCTTTCTTGTCTCTTCCCAGTTAGCGTAAAACTCAAATCGGTCTTCGTAATCTGAGGGTGACTCAAAGAAGCTACCTACAATTGGCAGGTCTTGGTTGCGGAACTCTTCATCAGCAAGACCTCTGCTTATAACGTCAGTTGTTTGGCTAGCGAATCGACCAACACCGCCTAAGAAGTACTCGTAAATGTACTGCATCTTGTCAGGGTTTAGTGCAATGTACCCATCCTGATACTTATCACCACCCGTTAGGTCGTTAAGGAACTGAGCCGGAACACTAAACATCTTATCTGTTGATCGGCGCTGGTTATATGCCGCTGATCGCTCAACAAATAGAGGGTTCTGCTCGATATAAATATCGCTTCCAAAGAAGTTTTTGTTAGCCATCAGGTCAAGATGTAGCTCTAAAACATCTGGGTAGAAGCCTCGTGCCGCATCCTCCCAAGACTCACCCGCTGAAGGTGCAACTGGTACAAAGTTAAGCAGGAAGTTTTCCCACAGATGAATACCTGCTTCCTTGAATGTGGTTTGACCCATTGCCACTTCAGTTGATAAGCGACCGATATTGGTGAAGAAGTTGTAACCATAAGGTGCCTGTAATGCAAAGCCTTCCTCTGGAGAATACATAAACAACAAAGCACGGTTTTTAGCGTGTTCTGGTAAATCTGCGTACTTCAACTCTTCATCGTCATCCTCTTCGGAGGAAAGGATATTTAACAGGGTAATCGCGCTACCAAGAGCAACCAATCCCAAAGCAGTTTTCCTTGCTCCCGTTGTTCTCTTGTCACCTTTACTCCCATCATCCTGCAAGGTCTGAAGGAAGTTCATGTTGCCCTGTACTGCGGCATTGAAGAATAAGTAACCCGCATTTACTACCGCTGTGTCTTCACCTTTGCGGTTGAAGTTTACAGTCAGATCTTTTGCTAGCGTAGCCGCGTCCTCTCTAGGCACTCCTGCCTTTCTTGCCTCAACATATGCGGCAAATCTTATACTGTTCTCCATGGTTACATTGAAGTCCTCAACAACTTTACCCATGGTTCGTAGCGCCTCACGAGTGAAGCCACGCTTGATTTTGTTCTTGAGGATGCGGAGTTGCTCATCAGCATCCTTCATCAACATCATGCCTGTTGGGGCACCGTCTTCCACATACTCCTGAACGAAGATATCCATTTCATTTTCACCTGCATCACGCGGCGGCTTACCTCGGTAGTAACGCCACAGGGAGCGCATTGCAGGAAAATAACTTTGAGCCATCTTGCCTACAAGGTTTTGCCCGTAGACTCGACTACCCTTCTTATCCATCTCACCTATGGCATACATCATGCCAGTCGCCACATCACGCATCGGGTTAACAAGACCCCATGTCGGGTTGTAGTTGATAAGCATGTTTCGTCTAAAGGTCTGGAATCGAGTAGCTAGTGTTAGCACCTTGCCCATGCTTTCATTTGCACGAGACAACATCGGAACACTCATGTTCTGTAGCGCGTGATTAAGCTTGTCACTAGCAAACTCTATAAAGAATGTCTGACCATCTCTCTTAACCTCAACGTATCTGGGATCACCGTTCGGGCGAACATCCAGAGACATCTCTCTAAGGTCTTGTGGTGTTAACTCATCTGACTCCTTCATGGGACGGAACTTAGTGTTATAGATGGTATAACTGTCACTGTTACCCAACTCGCTTAGAAGGTCTAATAAGGTGTTGGCGTATTCATTTTTTCTCGCCCGAATAATTTTTTTCTGTACATCCTCAAACGATGTAAGCAGTGGGCTGAATGGCAATGTCTTGCGACCTCTCGCCTTCATGCTCTCTTTACCTACAACTGAGAAGCCACGCGACTTAGCATCACGCACATAGGTCTCACCATCATCCTGTGCGGCAAAGCCTTTTAGCGGAACATAGAATCTAAAGCGCTCTTCCCAGTCAGCGCGGGTATCTTCATCAAGTAATCCTGATGTCACCATGCGCTCACGGTACTCATCGAGCATGTCATAAACCTTCTTAGAAATGCGCTCTAGGTCTGCTTGAGTGCCCTCTTCCTCTGCTGTCTTCAACACTTTAGCGGCTTCGATATAGGTCATACCAGAGCCAGTGTCTTGGAACGCTAGGGGTAGCTCGTCGTATTCCTTTAGCTTCGCCTCTAGGTTTGCAATCTGTACTGAGTGATCAACGCCGATCTCTTCTTTTAGCTTCTTAATCTGATTCTCAACACGTTGAATGTTGCGGGCTCTTTGATCCTTAACCTTTTCAGCAATCGCGTCGTTACGCTCTGCCGCATGTTTAGCGATAAGATAGATGTCTACCGCCTCAACAGTGTAGCCAAGCTCTGCTATCAGATCGCCTATCGGGTCTATGTGACGCTCATGGAAATCATCAATATCATTCTGGACACGTCCGTGTGAAAGGTTCTCCTGATCTCTTGGAGATATAGCCGCAGGTAAGCGACCCATCTCAAGATACTCTGCCGCCTGCTCTTCGAAGTCCTGAAGAACTGCATAGCGATCTACCAAGCTTGCGTAGATCTTCTTATCCCTAAGACGTCTAGCAAGATCGGCTTGTGAATCTATTTCGTCGTTGTAAGAGAACTTGTTAGTTGATGGGGTGCCATCATCTAGCTTGTTCAACTCTTTGTTCATCTGCTTCTTCTTGATGAACGCGAAGTCTTCTACGTCAGCGTACTCAGCATCCTTAACAATAACCAAGTTACCTACCTGAATCGCTTCACTGAAGCTGACCACTGGTAGCTGTTTCTCTAGGTCGTAGTAGAACGAGTGACGCTCTGGATTCATTGATACCTGAGTCCAGTTAGGGTCATTTATAAGCTTGATGAAATCTTGTCGGTTATCCTCATGAGAGATCTGTGTACCGTCTTCTCTCTGGGATATCAGGATGCCTTCCATCGTAGCGATGGTGTTCTTATCTGCACCCAATGCAATCTTCACAGCACCCTTCTCAGGCACTGCAAATACACCATCTCTCATTCGAATCGTTGGGTAATAACCTAGGCGCTTACCCGCCGAACCTGCACGAGCATTTGGTCTAGCCTCATGCACCGTAACAATGTCTACACGTTCTTCTTTTGATAGCGTCTTAGAGTTGTAAGACGGGATATCCAGACGAGAACCGTACTTAATACCATGCTCAAGTACGTCTGCTTTCCAGTACGTTTCTTTTGTTGGTGTGTTGGGCTTCTCTCTGTTGGTCTTCTTCAGTGCGTTAACGAACTTCTCTTCTGATGGAAGCTCGGGAACCATGTCAGGAGTCATAGGTGCTACAAAGCGACCCTCTTCCTCGAAGACTCTGTTTAACTCTTCTGGTGATATCTCTCTATCTATACGAGCCTGTACCGCATCCTTCATTCTCTGATTAATTCGGTTTTGTTCGGGGCGGGTTCTTTCTTCCCCGCCTCGCTGAATTTTTACAGCCTCGTCATAGCTTTCCGCCATGACACCGTCGTCGTTCTTATAGTTATCAAAGTTTTCTTGATCATGAACCATAAATACAACGTCAGGCTCACCATCATTAAACAGATCAAACGCAGACTTATCCCAACCTTCAGGTGCGAACTCGTCGTTCCATGGCGTTCTAGATACCGCTTTGAATCCTAGTTTTGAATAAACCGTGGGTAACACAGTGTCGAAGGCGTCTAGATACTTGCCTCCTTCCTCGATAGCTAGCGCCCCTAACGGGTAGCTAACCACTGAGTTTGTGCCATCACTAAATACAGAAACGATGTCACCATCATCTTTGACTGCAACACCTGCCGCTCCATCTTCAGCAAGGAATAGCTTCATGCCCTCATAGTCAGATTCTGGATACACATACACCGCCGCTCCAAACTCGTTGGCGGCTTTTGCTTCCCTAATCTTTTTAGCGAACACAGCCGCAGATTCCTTACTGGGCACGAGTTCATATATTGGCGAGTTGTAGGTCTGCGCTAAATTAAGTGACGACTTGGCGCGGGGTAGTAGCGTTCTCTTGAATGCGCGAACAGTATCATCGCCTAAACGTACTTCAACATCCTTGCTAGCTTTTCCTCTGAAGCGTCTGGGTACAACTTTTTCATCTCCATCACTTCCTCCCTTAGGTTTGACGGGACGACGAAGCTCTTTGAAGACTCTGTCTCTGACGAATCTTTGAAGGACTGGCGATCTTTCAGTGCCTTCTTGACGTTCAGTGCCGCTTGCTTGACTTGCGTCGGTGACATCTCCAGCAGAGACTCGTTGTGTTGTTCCTGCTCCAGACTGCTGTGCAGATCTGATTGCTCTAGATATTTGCTCATTGGTCATGCCCCTCCCGAGGGCTATCCGTGTGAACTCTGTTTGATAATCAGTAGGTTCTGATCTTTTACTGCTAACACCTAGTTTTTTATACAGTTCCTTTTCAGGATACCATATAAGCGCTTGCAGTGCTCCGGTGTTAATTGGTGTATCTATGTTTTCATTAACTTTGCGCAACGCCTCTGCGAAAACGCTTCTTATCCATTTACGCTCAGATGAGTTTTGTGGTGCTTCTCTAGGCTCAATAGCATTTTTAAGAGATCGAGATGCATTGTTTATTGCGCTCTTGTCCTTAAAACCATCCCGAGAAAAGATGCCATACACCTTAAGAGAAAATTCTATTAATATTTTGTCGTCATTTTTAATTTGGTCGGGGGTGTAACCTAGCTCTTTGATTTTACTTCGATTTGCCAAGGCAACCTTTCTGAACTTTGCTATCTCACCATCTAACTTTTGCTCAGATTCACGCATCATGGTTCCGGTCAAACGACCCCAAGTACGCATAAACCAACGATCCATTGTCAACGGATCAAAATTACCATCTAGATTTTGAAAGAAGCCTTGACCAATCTTTGGACCAAGCATGGCAGAGCCGTATACATTCACATCTACAGCTTCACCATTCACCTTAAAGCCCATTCTGCTCATTTCGCCAACGGTAAACTCACTGCGCATAAACTCTGCAAGACCGTCCATGCCCACAGTGTCTATTATTTCATTTAAAACCGTGAAGCTTTTTTCCATGCTTGGGGACTCTTTGCCCTGCCCAAACACTTTAAATCTTCCTGTTTTCTGGAAATGCTCATATAGAGGGAAAGTAACATCCGAGTTCTCTACAACAGATGCACCGTTGGAAGTAACAGCAACAAGCGACATAAACGCAACTTTATTACTGTCTACAGCGTTGATCTCAGGGAAAGATAAACCTGCAATTGCTACTGCGTTTTTTACTTTCTCTTGATACCACTCACCTGCATTTCCGTTTTGTTCTAGAGCGGCTAAACCCTCATGAGCAATGAGATCAGAAATTGTTTCTTTGTTCTCATCTGTTTCTTCATCAAGTGGTTTGCCGTCATTTGCCTCTTTTGCTCTAGCATCCATTGCTACAGCAATGTCTTTAATAGTGGTTTTCTTACCCTCAGGTGGGGCAACTGATACTTTCTCGTCACCGTACAGGACATCAGAAACCGTAATTTTCTGACCGGTCTGACTTAAATCCTGTTTCTTAATAAAGACTGTATCGTCAACATCTAATATATCAGCCTCACCCTGTACGTCCTGCTCGATAGCTAATGCTTCAGCTTCAGACTCAGCCTGATCAACGTCAACGAGTTCAGTGACATCTTGGGTTTCAGCCTCCACTACAGATTGCTCTGTAGTTTCTGGCATTGTTGCTACTTCAGGAAGCTCAACCTCACCCTGCTCAAAATCCTCTAGATCCTGTTGCTCTTTTAATTGTTGTTCTTTTTGAGCTTTCGCCTTCACTCTTTCGTTTAGCCATGCAACAGCTTCTTTTCTGTTGTAGCCAATGCCAAAAATTCTAGCCGGATCATCAAAGGATAATCCTAAAGCGTCATAGTTTGAGGGTTCTAAATTCCAGCTTGGTTCGCTTGGATTTGAGACACTGTCTCTGTACATCTGATATTTTGAGCCGTCAGGATAGGTAACATCATACGTACCATCGAACTGAAAGTTTTCGCCGCGTTTTATTTTTTCTGGGGCAACCTCTTCTTGCTCGATAATCGGATCGTTTTTATCAAACTCAAATGCCTCGGAATCTTGAGCAGGCTCTTCAAGTGTAGGCTGAAGATTTTCTGCCTCAATTTCAGCGTCTTGTCTGGAGGCTACGAGAGGTTCTTGAACATCTGGTCGTTCAAGTTGCCCACTGGTGTCTTGTTCCGATCCCTCCACTGCGGTATCGGCTCTCCCTTCAACAAGGCTTCCTTCGCCATCTGGTCTAGCTGTTGCAGGTTGTATGACCTGCTCGCTTCCGGACTCGGGCGGTGCCCGAACTTCTCCTGATATGCCAGTAGGTTGGGTGGTTTCTGGGGTGATCGGACTACTCGACTGTTCATCTTGTACCTCTGTTTGTGCAGTCTGTAAGTTATTGTCTCTAATACCTTTTATATAATTATACGCCTTTGGAGCAAACTCTTGTAGCTGTTTTGGGTTGCTATGAAAAAGAGCTCCAAGTTGTGCAAAAACTTCTTGCCTGTAACGATCATTAACTTTCGCATTATCAAGTTGCAAATCGTTAATATCTTCTTGCAAATCATTGAACGGGTAGTCAAAGCGCTTACCCATTGGAGTGCCGTTTTCCCAGTTATCAAAGATCTCGGTCATGATGTCACCCATCACTACTGAAGGCTTTTTGGCTTCCTCATCTACACGTATACTTAACTGGTCGTCTGAATCAGACAAGCCATAAGCATAATCAGCCGCATGATACACTTCATGGGTCATTGTCCATGCAAGCTCGCTGAGATCATCTTTGTTAGACATTGATCCAATAATTAGCTTATCGTTTATTGATATGCCTCTTGAATTAAAGCCAGTCAATGCTGGTGCATCTACATCCGCGTCGGTGTGAACGAACACTCCAGAAACAGCATCAATAAATTTAGTCGGAACACCATTAGCAGACAAGTCAGCCATAACGCCGCCAACCGTGTTGGTTACATCTTCCGCCTTTGCTCCGTAAGCCTCTTCTACCGTTGGTAAGCTTTTACCTTTGGGCTTGGTTATAGTGCCTATTTTTAGTGTTTCGTTTCTATCAAACACTCGGTCAATGTCGTCTTGATCAATTGCCTCAACAACAACATTTGTATTTTTGGGGTCTAATGCTTCTGGAGTTTGTGCCTGTTGTGACACCTGTAGCAATTGATCTTGTATGGGGGTAGACGCATCAGATAGCTCGCCATCCCACTTGTGATCATTGCCATACTCTCTAGATCCTTGACCTACTACGCGACTGGGTGTGTTTTCTGTTTGGGCAATCTCTGTAGGTGGTATGTCGCCATCGCCCAGAGAAATATTATTCTCAGGCTCGGTGTAGGTAATATTCATGTTATCACCTTCACCTAGCTCGACTATCAAGCCGCGAGGGTCGTAGCTGTCACCGTACTGTTCTTTTAACTGATCTTCAACCGACTGTATTTGTTGTTGTTGCTCTGGGTTAGCGACACGCTCTGGCGTGATTGTATCGACAGTATCACCTTCTTGATTAACAACAGTTACTGTAGGGTTGCTTTTGTACTTATTAAAAGTATCAGCGATAAATTGTAGTCGTTCTTGTGGAGAGGAATCAGGGGTTACATCTTTCATTGATTCAAAGTCAGGTGTTTGTTTATCATACCCGCCGCGAATCTTTTTGACAGTAGAGCTAGCCGTACCCATTGTCGTACCGCCCAAGAACCCACTTGCCGTGCTATTAAGTAAACCGCTTCTCTTTGTCTCGTTGCTGAGGTAGTCAAAGTACTGCAAAGCTTCTTTTTCAGTAAAGTTATTATTAACATACGAGATGGTTTCTTGTTCAATAATATATTGAAGCCCCTCAGTCATACCCTCTACGCCACCAACAGCAAATACATCTCTTAGGAAGTCACCCACCCAAGGTGAGTTCACCCCATCTTGGATAACTTCAATGGTGTCTCCTCTTAAGTTTTGAGGGATCATGTCCGTTAAAACTTTCGTAGCAGGAAGTGCGTTCAACATACCTTGTGCGAAACCAGAGGTTAGAGAGATGTATGGAGCCTCTTCACCTGTATCTAAAAGAGTTTGTGCGAACTGATTACTGGACCCCTGCGCAGTTCCATAGGCAACAGCTCCTGCTACACCTCCTTTTACAGCGTACTGCTGTGATTTTGATTCTGCATATTTTTCAGCAACCTCTTGAGCAAGCTTGTCAGCCGTCTGCCTTTCAACACCATTTGCTACTAAGTCATCAGCACCCGCTTTTGCATATGCTTCTGTGTTTTTCTTAATTGCGGCTTTTACCCCAGCCTTGACAGCCCCAGCTCCCAAGCCGACGCCCGTTGCCGCCGCTACAATATCCGGAACCAACGTCCCAAGGGTATATGCTGACCATGCACCAAAGTCGCTTATGCTATCTATTTCTTCAATAGTTTTGACATCCCCTCCGCGTGACTCAGCTTCAGCCATCTGTTCCTGATAGTAAGCCATACCGTCCTCAACCCAATCATCTTTACCAATGATTGAGCCTGCGAGAGCCTTTAGACCGCCTCCTAAAGCCTGTGTCTGGTCAATACCTGCATCTAAGCCTGCGCGAAAACTAGAGGGTGCTTCCTCTTCGGATGTAGAGTCCGTTTCGGTAGCTACTTGTTCTGGCTGAGACCCGCCTAGGCGCGAGCTGATACTGTCGTAGTAAGCTTGGCTGGGAAGCGCAGGCGATGTGAAGCTGTCATTATCACCGTCAAGACGACTCTGTATGTTGTCGTAATAACTTTGAGGTGGCAGAGCGGGTGATCTGATCTCGTTATTATTTCCCTCGAGGCGCTCTTCTATCTCCTCAAGATAAGGCTTTGTACCTGTTTGTTTAAACGACATTAACGCCATTGGCTAATCCTTAGTTGATGAATTTAAGTCGCTTTAACGCTTCTACAAGTCCTTTCTCGTCTGCGAATGATCCATCGGGGTTGAAATAGCCGTGCAAGCTAGCAACATTGCGGATATTCATGTCGTCTCCTAGCAACTCGCCAAGAGTGGCAGGAAATTTTTGTAACAAGGGTGTAGAGCTGTATTTCTGCACGTCTGGCATGGGGGCTTTTGCTAGTGCCCTAGATGCCCCTTGATACCACTCTTGAACATCATTAATTTTTTGAGCCGAGTTATTCGCCCCAAACAGCTTGTCGTGTTCTACAAGATGCTTATATTCCGTTGACTTCAAAAAGCCTATCTGCTGATTGATATCTGCCGCCTGTATTTCTGTGGGCATAAATGGAATACTGCTTGGCTTCGCACCGTTTTGTATGGCATTGATTTGTAATTGCAGATCCGCCTTAACGACTTCGTCAAACTCCTTTTTGCCGCTTGCACCTTTGGCGTCGCCATATAGCTCCTTAATTCTTGCGTCTTTTGCCTCTCTGCTAATAGCAGGAGCAACTGCTCTTATCATGTGGTGTGTGCCTGCGGCAACCTGCGCCGCTTCATTTAATGTAAAGTCAACCGCCTCGTTGCTAGCCATGCTTCTATTAGAAGTTAGCGGAGCTAAATAGGGATAAGCCTCCCCTGTCTGTTTGTTTCTTACAAAAACCGCAATGTCACCACCAAATTTTCCTTGGTTAAGACTGCTTATGCCATACAGACTCTGACCTTCAATGACATGATTGCCGTCCTTCATAAAAGCAGGCGCGTTCACAAATGTGTCGTCAATTACTCTTCCCACTGCCGCAGACTTGTTTATACCCATTACGTCTCCAAATGCCGCGACGACATCAGGAGAAGCCTCGACAGGTTGCTGTGATGCGAGCTTTTGCAACGTACTGTTAATAATGCCTGCGCTACGCTGTTGCTGTGGATCAAGTACAGTGCTGAGGCTAAACCTTCCCGTGTCACTAAGAAGACCCATTTGCTCCATAAATAGATTTTTTTCTAAATCGTCTAGACCACTGTTTTGAGCCTTTAGACCCAGTTCGTATAGGTCGCCCAAGACCACGGCATTGTCAAATTCAGATCTGTTTGCTTTAGCGAGTGCCGTCTCCTGATTAACTTTGTTAATGTCTGATTGTTTTTTTTGTGATGCTAAAGAGTTAGGGTCAGTGAGCTGTTGTTGCTTTAGTAGCGCAGTTTCCGCCTTTGTTTTGTTGGTTTCGGCTTGCGACTTAGCTATTTCTGATTGTAATACTTTTAGGTTTGCAGTCTGCTCTGCGGTAAGCTCTTTTATCCCAAGATCTTTTTCCCTATACGCTTGCAGGTCTTCTTGCTGTTCTTTTTGGAAATCAAGCTGTTCTCGCCTAAAGTCTTCGTCAAGTTGCATTTTTTCTCGCTGTGCTCTTCTTTGCACTGCGCCTTCCATTAAACCAAAGCCCTGCTGAAAACCCTGTGCGAATCCGCCGTATGTGTTCAAGCCCATAACGAATACCTAATCAAATAATTTGTTTAATAAATAGGCAACACCCAAACCAATAGCAATCGGCGTTGCCATTGCCGCTAGTTGTGCCATAGGTCCTGCCGTAGTAGCCGCGGCTGTACCTGCGTTAACTGCCGCCGTTGCCTCACCAACTACAGCCCCTGTCTCTGCCATAGCGCCAGCCTCTGCCAACGCTCCAGCCTCAGCCGCTAAAGAGCCTGTCTGGGCAAGCGTTCCCGCCTCTCCGGCTACCGCTCCAGCCTCTGCAATCGTACCGGCTTCTGCTAACGTACCTGCCTCTGCTACCGGTGTTGCTAAACCATCAATGCCCATAGCAGTGTTTTGAATTTCAGCTAATGCCGCATCTCCAGTAAGGGTGGTTGCTCCCTCTCCCGCTGGAGTATATTGAAGCTTGCCTGTCATTGACCTGCTTGCTGTTCCATAACCGTCAAGTGCCGCATTTATTTGTTCAACGCCAGCGTTTGCGGTTTTGGATAATTCCATTGCCTTGCCTGTACCAGACATTGCGCCAATACCAGCACCCGTTCCAAGCGTGGCATTTCTTTGCTGTTGTTTAGCGGTCTCTAACGCAAGCCTTTGTTGGTTTTCTATTGACTCAGCTTTTGAAACCGCACCCATTCCTCTGAGTGCGCTTCCGCGCAAACCTCTACCGACTGCTAACATTGTCATTACACGTTACCTCTTGCTTTTTGGGATAGTGCCCCTAAGTTTCCGCTGAGAATAGCATCTCTTCTGTCAGAGTCTCTAAGTCTTGTATCATTCAAGCCCCCAACGAACGCACTAACAGTTGACATGTTATTTCTTGAATCTGATTGTTGAGCAATACCCATTCTAGACATTGCTCTTTTTTGTTGTGCATCTACATTTTTTGCGGCGCCAAGAACGGCTCCACCGGTACGCTGTAAATCACCGTACAGGGATCTAGTTCCTGTTTTCGTAATCTGTCCAGCCATATAATCTTCGATTGGTGCATATCTGTTTAAATAATCATCAGTTTGCGCTCTAATCAGGTCTGCGTACAGCTTATCGCCGGGGTTATCTTTCTTATCAAGGTGGTCGTATCTATTGATATCAATGGAACTGTAAGGGTTGTATGTAGGATCAATCATACCGCCCCCTTGGTAGAATCCTCCACTACTAGGCGTTGGAGTATATGGCGCATAAAACGCTTCTACATCACCTGCCGTGCCGGCATTCAGACCGCTTAAATACTCCCCGTATTTGTCGTCACCATATGTTCCGTAATTTTGATTCACGTATGCATTCAAACCGGCTCTATAGAACGTGCTACTGAAGCCGTCATCGTTCCTGTAACCCGAAGCATGCTGACCAAACTCGTAAGGTGACATCTGATCAAAATCCATACCCATATCGATTAAACCCCTCTTGTGCCGTAGCTAGCCGCCATACCTGCACCGGTGCCTATCACCTGCTGTATAGAGCTAGATTTTGCAAAGTCTTGTTCAGCTTGAGCGCCAGCTTGATCAAGGCTTGATTGCAGTCTGTCGACGTTGCCCTGCATTGTCGTTCCCTGTAGACCCTGCCCCATGGCTATCACATTGCCAAGACCCTGATATGCCGCATCAGTATTGTCAATACCAGCCCCAGCCGAAGCTAAACCCATGCCTCTCGCCTGAGCGGCACGAAGAGCGTTTGACTCTGCTTGATATGCTCCAGAGGTGGGATCATATCCTCGACCAAATGCACCGGCATTCATGTCGCCTATAGCGTCTTCATAAATTGACGAAGTCTGATTAGACGCCCTAGACATAGCATCTTGATATGCGCTACCGCCAAATCTGTCAAATTGATCTTGAATATACTGGTTCTCTAGCGGAACAAATACTTGCCCATAACGCTGTAAAGTTTGACCTGCCTGCTCTGCTAGCGCTAGCTTGCTTTCCAGTTCTGGTTGTCTTGTGTCTCCACCGCCACCGCACATATTAAACCTCTCGCTTATACCATGTACCGACTTGCTTATAACCAAGTCTTTCTATTAATTTTGGATACCCTTCACCCGCTATACCCGAGGTGACTCCAATGCAGACCTCACGAGCCTGCTTGCTTTTTGCCCATGCCTCAAACTCTTTGAACATGCGCACTAAATTTTTCCCTACATTTTTTCTTTTTTCGGGATGAAAACAAACGACCTGATCCATTGCTATCTTCTCTTCCGAAAAAAAGTATTCTGTAATCAAGCCAAAAAATAAGCCACAGATGTCGCCATCTTCCTCAGCAACCCTAACAAAATAAGGAGAATCTTCTTTTAAGGAAGACATATACATGACGGCAAACTTTTTATCTGACCATCCGCACTTACTGTAAGCGCTGTTTTCTTGGAACCATCGCCCAAGACTGTTTATTTGCTCGTAATCACCCGTAACAGGGGGGCGAATAACCGACATATATCACCATGTATAGGTATAATTTTTTTTGGTCGTGTTCAAGAAGCGATCTTGAGTGACCGTAAGAACCTCACCAAGTAAATTGGCAGGCTTCCATGTGACAGGCAGTAGAAAAACTGCCCAAATATATGTTATATAATACTTTAAATAAACGTAAAGTACTAATTTTTATAGAGTTTTTTACAGCTATTTTGGGTATTTATCCTTAACATCTTTAATCATGTTATAAAAAGAACCCGTCTGATCCAGTGTGCCGTTTTTAATGTCATCGTAAATGGCTTCAAGCTGTGCGGAAAATGCTGGGTACTCGCCACATCTTCTATATAGCCATTGCGTATTTTCTCTGGCTTTCTGAACTACGCACTCTTTCTCATCATCCCAAACATCATAAAGATCGTCGCTTGCGCTCTCTTTTTCGCAGTGGATATATTCAACCCATTTTTCATCAACTTTGTTCGTCTGCGGACCGTATATTACTCTCTGCTGACTTTCATCCCAAAGCACATAGTACATCATCTTAGCTCCATTATTAGACCGTTAACTTCGTTAATTCTGTCGCTGTTATAGTCAAGTAAAGTGCTGGTTGCAAGATGTACTGACCATTGCACGTAGTGTCTTGTCGGGATGTCTAAACCGCCCTGTATCGACCAAAACTCAGGCACATAGGATCTATTTGCTCTAAATGTTTGTCTTGCAACGGTATACTCTTGCGTCTGCGCACTCGCCCCGAACATGGCTCTGTGTGCCTGATTAGGGTATCTTGCTACATTGGTGTCGTTAGTGCCCCAATACCAATAGTAACCCGAACCCGCACTACCCCTCTGAGTTGGGTTGTATATTGGATCAAATTTTATTTTGGTGTAATCGAATTGTTCAATATATTCAACATCTAGAATTTCCCCCAAACCCCTGTAACCTGCGTTACCCTTATTAGCAAGTCCCTCTCCATCAAATCTAGACGTCAAGATCCAGCCTCTAAGAAACTCGGCGCGGACATCGCCCTCTAAATACGCAAAAGCCCAGCCTTGCGAGGGATAATAAACAGGTTCCATATTAGTTTTGCCTTGTGCAATTTCTTTAATGGATGTTGTCTCTTGGTCACCGCTGTCATCTGCAAGTGATATTCTTATTTTTAGCATAAAAGTATACTCGATACTTGCATTGAACTCGCCGGTTCCAGACATACTGATATGTATCATCCGTGGAAGCTCTGCGGTACTGTATTTACCAATTACGCCCTCAGCTATAGTACCGGTTGCTTCGTATGGTGCGGTGTCTCTAGTCCAAGGTCCCATACTTGTAGTTTGCCTAAAGGTGGTCAGCTTGCTTATGTCACCTTTAATGGAAGACGCAAAAAGATTTTTAATCGTGACGTTTCCTGCATCGATTTCACCTGACTCAATACTATTTGCACTTATACTACCCAGAGAAAGCTTGCCGTCTACCTCTTTAATTGTGCTGTTATCAATGTTAAGAACGCCTGTATCTAAAGTGCCACCCACTATTTTAGTCGCCGACAAGGTTCCGGTAACATCGGCAAAGTCGACGGTCAGGTCCCTAATTTGAGCCACATCTATGGATGCGTCAGCCATAAAGGCGGAGTCAATGTAAGTGTTCCCCCCCTTGACATAGAAAGGACTCACTGAATTATTGCCGGCGGGATCGACAATAGCGAACCTGTCCGCGGCAATGATGAAATCAGAGAAGGATTCGTCTGCAACGCGCAGACTGATATCTTCAATAATAAGTTTTTTTCCAGCAGAGGATGTTTCTCCCCTTACAAAAGGATTGTTAAAATAGAAGGTGGGGGTTTCCGTTCCGTCAAACTTACACGTAATTCGCTTGACAACTTTTTTGTTAAGGGTCGCGTCTTCCGGTCTCCACGCATATTTTCTTGTGAACGCTCCATCATCGCTGGTTACTTCGACCGTCCTAGTCCAGTCAGAATTTTTATGAAACGTTATTTCCAAAATAGCAGTATAAGGATCGTCTCCGCTATTTTTGTTTGCTTTCATTCTCCAGCTTGGTCTAGTAGAGCTACCGTTGTCTTTTATTTGAAAGCCAGAACCAGTTAGCTCGTAGTCGGCATTAATTCTATTGGATGAAAAAAGATCTAGTCTTCCTGCAAGAGCCTTGGCAAGATCCTCACCCACCCCGCTCGGCGGAGTCGTAGCTAAACCAAATCCAGATATGTGACCATTGTTGTCTATCTTGACAGCATAGTTAGCCGCCAAACCATTTTCGGTATCTAAAATCTCAGAGTGTGTAGTGATCGTGCTTTCAATATCTTCCACTTTAGTATTAAGATATCGCGTAACACTTGTACCAGTTTGGTCTGTAGCGTCGTTAAAGAGCTCTATGTTAATGTTTTCAACAAAAGAAGCGCTAGCCAGTCTAGATTCACCGTCTTCGGAAAATACCTCTGCATCCAACGAGTCTAGTCTAGACACTTCTGCATTGGTGCCGAAAAGTTCAGTAGTCAATTCAGAAACTGCTGACGCAGTTGCTAGTTTCACATTACCGAGATCGTCAAAAACTTCGGTGGATAGGCTGTCTATTCTAGATGCTCCACCCTCGCTAAATCCGCCTGATCCATATATTTCTTGCTCTACTATTTGCATAAATGAAACTGCTTGCGAAAGACCAGTATTAGGATCGTTTACTGTTGTATTTAGCTGGCTTAATATTGATGCGGATGCGCCATTTTCATTTCCCTCTCCAAAAACTTCTGTCTGAAGAGACTGAAGCGCTTCAGCAGTTGCAAGCTTTAGCGTGCTGTCATCATTGTATAACGCGCTGTTAAGTGACGTTACTGATTCTTGTAGAGACTTAACAACACTATCGTTGTCTCCATCGTATATAGCCACAACATCATTTTGAAGACTGCTTAAGGCTGAACCCGTTGCCAATCTTGATGTCTGTGTCCCATCAACTTCCTGAAAAACCTCTGACGTCAAACTTGTGACACTAGACTGTAGCGCTTGGATCAGGTCTGTGTCTTCGGTGTTATCAGGATCGTAAATAACTTTTACAGCTGAGTCCAAAGAATCAAGAGCACTTGCGGTAGCTAATGCCAGCTCATCATCATCAAATACAACGGCATTTAAGTCGCTAATATCAGACTGAATGCTTGTAACAACACTGGGTTCGTCGCCATCATAGATAGCCTCTAAGCTTGACGTCAGACTACTAAGTGCCTCAGCTGTTGCTAACCTGCCGGTTTGCTGACCATCTACATCGTGAAACACTTCACTGGTAAGGGAACTGATATCGCTCTGTATAGAAGACACAACCGTTTCGGTGTCCGCATCATCACTGTAAATAGCTTCGACTGTATTGGTCAGGGTATCTAGAGCATCACCGGTTGCAAGTATTGTCTCGGAGCCGCCATCATCAGAACCGTAAACGGTACTATTAAGGCTGGTTACGTAACTCTGAAGAGAGCTAATATCTCCCTCGGCGTCTTCCACATCTTGGCTTAGGGTTGACAAAGCCTCTGCCGTAGCCAGCCTAGAGCTTTGTTCGCCGTCCGTTTCTGTGAAAACCTCTGCGGTCAAGTCCGTAACACTAGACTGTAAAACTCGAACAAGACTGGTATCGTCATCAGACTTGTATATAGCATCAACCTCTGACTGAAGTCCAGAGAGTGCAGATGTCGTAGCCAGCTGAACGGTATCGTCCGCCGCGAATACAGCAGAATTTAGCGAGTCTATACTGGACTCTGCCGTGCTTATACTTGATCCTTGACTTGTAACCGTTGAACTCAAGGTACTTAGAGCGCTAGATGTGGCTAGTCGTCCAGTGCCGTCTTCGTTAAAAACCTCTGACTCTAAACTTGTCACATCAGCCTGCAAAACCTGAACCAGTGACGTATCATCCTCCGCGTCATAAATGGCTTCAACGCTTGATGTAAGCGAATCTAGGGCGCTCGTGGTTGCTAGCTTTACAGTATCATCATCGTTGAAAACCGCTCCATCTAACGCAGTTATAGAAGATGCGTGCGACGTTACAGTGCTGTTTATATTGGTCACTGTTGAGTCAAGAGTACTTAATGCAGTGGAAGTTGCTAACCTGCTTGAGCCGTCACTATTAAAAACTTCAGCGTTAAGGTCTGTTATGTTAGATTCATTATCACCGATTCTTGGGTCCTCAAGACTCTCCCATGTCTCCGTACCGTCGCCATTAGCGTCAATTCGCACATAAGGCTTCATGCTGTCATTTGAATCATACCATCTGCTATAAGTGCTTATTGTTCCTGTTGGCTCATCATCCTGAACATATACAGACGTTGTTCCTGCGGTCAAGTCTTCTACTGCTGTTTGCAGGTTGCTAATAGCTGTATTCGCAGTTGATAAACTGCTCGATAAAGTTGACGCGCTAGACGATGCATTTGATGCTACAGATTCTGTTGCAGAAAGCCTACTCAAAAGATCGTTACTGTTGGATGGATCATACGTAGAAGCATATCCCGTGTAGGTTTCTATGCTTTCCAAAAGACTTTCTATGCCGTCAATTTTATTAATTGGAGTTGTCAATGACGTCGCCAACTCAGAAGAAGTAATTGATTCAGAAAGATCAGCTATAAGTGCGGCAGTGTTGGTCTGGGTGGTAGCTGATGTACCAGCACCACTATTAAAAGGTCCTTTATCGCCGACAACATTAACAGCGCGAACCCAGTAATAAAACGTCACATTTTCCCCAACAGGGTCACTGAATATAACAGTAAAGCCGCTGACTTCCGCCAACAGGGTTGCTGTAGAGATATCATCAGTACTGTTTCTAAATATTTGTACTGCGGAATGACCACTGTATTGCTTGAGGTCAAACGTTATCATAATATTTTCAAAGCCAGCCACAGCGCTTAAGTTAGTTGGCTGTGGGATTGGCTCTAACTCTACAACCTCATCATTTGTAGGCTCTATTTCGCCAGACATCGGGGTGGTGACATACTTTGCAAACCCCATTTCAACAAGATCGTTTGCTGTTATTGCTTTTGACTTACGCTCTTTTGCTCCTGTCAGAACGTCCAAGCTTTCCTTCAGCTGTTGAAGAAATATCTTGTCGGCGCCAGAAAAGCTTTGAGGGACGGGAGGAATCCCGCTTTTAATATCAGCCACCTATTTCCTCCGCAGACTCATAGACACAAACTTCATTTATGGGAACGCTTGCTTCCAGCTGTATTTCAAACTCATTGTCTTTATATCCAGACGGCAAGCGAAACAAAGAACCATTTTGCACGGTAAGAGAATAAACCGGAGTGCTGTTTCCACCCGTGTAAAGCCTGAACACAACTCCGTCCCCATAACTATCGCAGTCAACCTTGGCAACAGCTGGATTTATTGGTCGAGGAACGTAAAACTTTTTTGTTTTCCACGTATAGCTTAGATCATCGCCTTGCCCAAAAGTAACCAAGTTTCCGCCAACGACCAAGTACAAAACGTCGTTCTCAAAATCGGTGAACCCTGCTGTAGCGTGGAAACTTAGATCTATAAAACTATTTGCGCCGCCTCTAGGGTCAAACACAAATCCTCGGCTTTCTGTATCGGTTGAGTAAAAACCTACATAATGTCCTTCCCAAGCAAACCCAGTTATAGATTCCGGAGATAACTCTTGCCACTGCTCTCGAGTAAACAAGGATTCTGTAGCTAGACTGACGCCAGTTTCTGAAGCAACTACTAGCCCGTCTGGACTTGCATAAAACACAGCATCTCCTGTGTCCACAACAGACCTTTTACTGACGCAAGACAAGGTAGAGTCAATCTCGGTCATGCTCATGTATGCTGGCTCAGACCCAGTTATTAGAGCTGGTTTACCTTTTGTCAAAACGAGCAACCCATTTTGCAATGGCGCCAAAGACACTATATCTGTCTTAACTGTAAGGCGGTACTCTTCTGGGTATGCGTGTGGCTGGAATGGTTCAGAGAATAATATTGTTTTTCCCGAAAACCCCGCAAACACACCATTAGGTAAGGGGGTCAACCCGCGCATAGGTCCGCTTGGGTGGTCGGCGCTAACCTCGTCTGGTGGGGCTACAAATGAAGAAGTCGGAATAACTTCTCCAAGGTTTTCATCAGCGACATCATCTTCATAACTGCTTGCATTTAACGCTACATCAGCGACAAAACGAAAATCACCATTCGCGTCCGTTCTGTATATTCTTTTGTATTGGATATTGTGGTTGTCTCCGTCATGGCTTCCAAAGTTTACTGTCGCCGTTTGGTCGCTATATATCTCTACAACATTGTTAAGCTGTGGAACACTTGGCTCGCCCTCTTCCCCATACGCTGAAACATATGTGTATACGTATGATCTGTTTTTTGGCGTCTCCTCATCTTGTACTCCAGATGAGGCTGGTGATAATGTTGTAGTGTTAAGATTTGAAGGCGAAGGCATGCCAAGCCTATAGTATGTACCGCTACCAGCTATGCTTGAGGTCGTCATTCTTGGGTAGTTGCCTGACTCTGTGTCTATGTAATCAGTTACATATATTCGCTCATGGGGATCTTCTGCTATTGGTGACCTAGCATAGTCAGCGTCATAGTTACGAGCAATCCACAGTGAATCACTGTACTTGAATATTGTTTTAGTTTGATTGTTAATAGTCCCCTGTACAGTAGCCGTACCTGTAGAGGCTGTAGCGTTACCCTTCCAAGGATCTAGACGTCCACTATCAAGACGAACATTGGTAGCTTTTTGCGCCATATTTGGCGGTAACACTCGTGGTGATATTTTTGGGGCTTTCCCGCCAAACTGATTTAATGTGAATCCGGTCATCACTTACCTCTCAGTTTCATAATCTTGTCAGCACCCTTGATGCCAAAGCTGGAGCTTACCGCAATAAACAATAAATACTGATACCACTCAGGCAATCTTGATAATGCCGCAAAACCTTCTTCCACCCTAGCAATAATTGTTGGGTCATCTACACCTACCGCATAACCTATAAAGATGATGGGCGAGCTCAAGGCAATTGTAAAATACTCGTCTTTCCAACTTTCTTTTGAAGCCTCAGCCATCTTGGTTTCCCAGTCAGCATCATTTTCGATCATTGTCATTTTGGCTTTGTGTTTAGCCTGCTTTTCTTCAGCTTTGTTTTTTAGATAACCACCTGCTAAATTCGCTATGGGTCCAATTAAATTCTGTAACATACATCACCTCAAAGGGTTTGCGCTAAGTTCGTCGAGTCCATCCCAAATATCATTGATCTCTCTTGTAAGTACTTGATATTTATCGGAAAAATTAGTAAGGCTATCTGCAATAACCTCGCTTTTTGCCACGGTAGCTTTCATGCTTTCAATATCTTTTTCTAAATCGCTTACTTGTTTTTTTAGCAAAAGAAGATCTTCTTGCTGGTCTTTAATAACTACCAAGTTAGTTCCCAGCTCTGCAAGCTTTCCTTGCAACTGAGAGACTGAATTATCCTCAAGCTCTTGCTCAATCAAGCCAATCTGCTCCTGTAACGGAGTTATATCAGGAATGTTGAGCGCCTCAAGCGCCTCTAATCTTGAATACAGGCTTGATGCAGTCCAGACGGTTCCCCCTATACTGGTACCTATGGTGATCACAATTGCGATCCAGATACCTTTAAATGAGGTGTTACCAATCTTAAGTTCAGTGTCCTCTAGACTCACTCGCAACCTCCATTCATGTAACAGTCAAACCCGCCACCAAAAGATGAGGACAAGTAATATTCTGACTGTGAGCCGGCAACCAGTATTTCAGCTTCCGTTAGATACATGTCCAGACCAATACCGTCTGTGCCGTTCAGGAATACTGCTGACAAATTTCTTGTGGTGTTATATCCCATCTGCACCCACTGTCTATTTGCGTCATAAAGTATTGTTGCTTGTTCTGCGGTTGTGTTAGCGGCGGCTACTCCGTCTTCAAAAAAACTTACAGCATCGTCAGATGCCGCGATACTCATGTACGCCACAGCCGCGTTTGCATGCGTCTCAATATCGCTTAACGATTCATTAAATTCGTTTACAGACTCCTCACTAACCATGAGCATTTCTTGGTTGTCTTCTACAAAGGTTTTAACCTCTTCCTGATCTTGAGGTGTTTTTGCCTCAACCGCCATAGAATTAATCTCTGCTACTTGAATAATTTCAACTGTAGCTGAAGTAAAGGCATCTACGGCTTCGTTCATTAAGGTCAATTCATTTAAAGCCTTTTCTTCTAAAACGTTTCTAACAGAACCGTATGGTAAAAAGTTTTGCATATCTATTAATGCGTCGTTATATGCCTGTATTTGGTTGCTGGATATGTGCGCGGTTTGCGCAAGTGTTCCATCACTCATACCGGCGCCTTGGTGTGCGTGTTCGGTGCTTGCTCCGACTAATTTTATCGAGCGATCAATTTGATCAACAATATCTTGAGATGTGTTAATCAGATTGTCGATCTGATTTGCTTGTGCGGAACCTATCGCTAATAGACCGGCTATCATCACCTTCTTCAACATCTTCTTCTCCTATTCTTAAAATATTGTTAAACCATATTTGCTTTTCTGTGTACTTGGGAACCCTTTCGTAACTTGCGCCTTTTTTAACTCTTTTATATTCAACCTTTCCGTAATAAGGTATATATAGTTCTGGGTTGAGCTTCATTAAAAGATAGTTTTTTCGCCCCGCAACCAACCTGCCATTCGACACAACTGGGCACGGTGTCCCAGAGCTAAATAGCGCCATCCAATTAGCCTCACTCTGGCAAAGGCGACTTACAGCGCTAACCTTCATGCCGAGATCGCTTAAAAGCCGCGCATCTCTTCGCCTATTACAGTCCTCGTCAACCTCATAATGTCCGTCTGATATTGCCACTACAACAGTTGATATTGAGCTTCCCGCGCCGCGCAAACATGTCTCAACTCCGTTTGACATGTAAGAAGGGGTTATTGCACTACCTACTGGTATCTGGCTTGACGACCCCGCGCCTGTGTAGTTGTTTGTCACGGAGTCAGTTGTGTTGTTTGAGTCAACCGTTGAATTAACCGTGCTGGTGTTCAAACTTCCTTCTTGTTCATTTGCAATCTGCGCCTGTAAAAAACCAGAAAAAAGAGATAGTGCCAATATTCCGTATATTTTCATAAGCAACAAAATCTGACTAAATACTCGCAATGATGAAAGCAAGGAGCTGTTCATACCTAATCCCTTTTAAGGATTTTTGAACTGCACTTTCACGCAACTCTTCTGGTACAGCTTCTAATACGGGGAATGTTTCTCCATCTTCAGTCACATACCAAGTGTCTTCTAAAAACATTGCGTAACGGTGAGCATCTAAACCTTCATCGGCAAACGCCTGTTCTAGGTCTTGTGCAATAATTCCAAAATGTAGTCTCGCATCATCGCCTTTTAACTCTAAAGCCTCTGTTCTTTGATACTTTCTGAGTAACGATTTACATCTAGTAGCAACTCTTAATTCTGCCTCGTTAAGTTCTTCAATGTTTCGTTTTTCTCTTCCGTCTGACGTAGTAGACGTACCACTAGAAAATTTACCTATACGAAATCTGTTCCAGTATGTGCCTAAATCGCAAACAGCATCTGTACCGTTAGCGGTGTCAGCGTCAGCGGGAACAATGTATCTTGACCCAAACCCATCAAAATACTTTAGAGCCGCCTTGTCTACGCCAATGACAAAGGTTGCGGGAGCTCCGACGCTTCCCTTCACCGCGACCCTTCCTGCCTCTGCCCAACTGCTTGCCGCGTATTTAGCCTTAAAAGAAACAAGTTGATCGTAAACCCCTGCACCACTGGCGTTTGAATTAAACTCGACATTACTATTGAAATCAGCTGTACCATCAACATGAAACTGACCACCGATTGTTGTGCTCTGTGCCGCTGACCCTATATCGTCATAAAAGAACGCTTTGCCACGGATATTTGTATTGGTAGTTGTGGTTCCGGTTGCCCCAATATTTATAGTGGTAAGTCCACCGTTTGTGAATCCAGTCCCAATGTTTACTGTTTTGGTGTCAGCACTTGAAGTATTTACCCCCGAAGCTATGTTAGTGGTTGTGTTACCTCCATCGGAGCATATTGTTGCCGAGCCACTAACTGTTAGCGTATTGGCGAATGAAGCACTGCCTGCGGAGCTAATAGTGAAGCTGTCTGACCCATCACTGATAACCTTAAAACCCTTGCCCGAAGACGTATTAATATTTAAATGATCGCCAGCGGTGTTAATTTGATATAACTCAGCGTTTGAGTTGTCAGTGAAATTAATTTCGTGATCGTCAGCAACAGATGTATCTTTAAGAGTTAATTTTGGCGCACTTCTTGATATAATCAGTGACCCAGTCAACGTTCCGCCAGTCAGTGACAGCCTAGTATTAAGCAAGTTTATCATGGTGGTGTAAAAGTTCGAGTCACTGTTTAATGCGTTGTTTATTTTTTGAAGAGTATCCAGACTGAAGGAGCTGGTGCTTCCGCGTAAATCAGCCACCTCGCCGTCAACATAAGTTTGCGTGGCTAGCGTGCTGGTGCCAAAGCTCAAGTCTCCCTGATCATCAATACTAAATGCATTATTAGTATCGCCGACAAAAAACTTTATTCCGCCTGATGACTTAATCTCCAAATCATCAGTCAAGGCACTGTTGTCTTTGTACTTTATAGATGCTTTTTCTGTCGCGTCCTGCGTAAACTTAATCAGCGGGCTAGCATCAGCGTCTTCACCGCGAACAACCAACTCCGATGATTGCACCTTACCGTCAATAACCGCATTGCCCGTAAGGGCAAACTGCTCGTCTTCAACTTCTGATTCCCAGAATGTTACCCAGTCTCCATATAGTGACTCCGCGGTCGGGGTTGTGGTTGTTGGGGTTAATGTCAGGTGGTCAGATTCAAACTGATATTGAGTATGACTTTCTTGTGCCCCAAAAACCACCGGATGGTTGTTTCCGACAATAGGAATGGCAGTTACATGTACATCGGTATCTGCTGTGGTGTTATAGGCTTGAATGAGAGTCTGCCCATGATCTACACCAGTAAGGTTACCGTCAGTTCCTGTTTGCCATAAAATCCTAACCTTGGACAAAAGAGCCTGACTTTCACCGGTAGAGTGGTGCGTTGTATGACTTGACCCAAGCAGGTAAGCACTAATATTTCTACCTTTCTTAGCTATCCCAAGCCGCACGTTGGAATGGTAACCGCCCTTGTTTGCCGTGATAACATACTCAAGGAAATAGTTCTGGGCTGGTCCGTTAAGCTTTGCCACGGTTACCCAACCTGACCCCAAGTCTTCAGCAGACTTATATGGCAGGTTTTGTAAAACACGCTTTTCAGTTTCTTCAGCTATACTATCAAGCGCTTTTGCGGTAATTCGTAGCTCAATTTTAGAGCCAGACGAAAAATTACGTGCGCTTGTCCCTTCTTGGGCTCGCTCGATAGTAAAAGAACCGGTAGTACTGCTTATGGTAATAGCTGTTACCTTAACAATCTCAAATACCGTCCCTGATGTATTTATTACTGTCGCATAAAAATACTCCCCGCTTTGCAGGGTAGGAAAGTCTCGATTATCACCTGTTGTTAAGGTAGTCCCAACGGAATTTATTGAAGTTGATATTACCGCGGATGCATTATTAGCAAACTTTATGCCCATGTAAGGCTCCTGTTAGCTAGCTTCTACTGTCCAAGTGATAGTCAACGTGTCGCCAGTTCCCTTATTGATTTCATTGAAATCTGTACGGCAAAGCATCACGCCATTACTGCCCGCGTTGAATATACCTGCCTCGGTGATCGCCGCCGCAGTGCTTGGCTGATTTGCCCCGAATGACGCCACGTAAACAACTTCGTTGCTGTCACTGTCCACAGTAGTGCTTGTCAATGTTTGTCTGCTTTGCTCGCCTGACATGCTGGACTGAGTTGGCGATGCCGACGCAGTGTCAGTGCCGATTGCCATGTGCGTCATAAGGCTAGGTAAGTCGGCGGTTGCTTTTCCCATTCTTTGCGCAACCCACTCTTTACCATCATTTGTTACGGTGTTTGTGACTTCTTTTGTTTCTTTGATTTTTCCATCTGGACCCTTAAGTTCAATCTTAAGACGTCCGTTCATTCCTAGATCATCTTTGATCATGACCGGTCTCCACTATTAACCATTAATAAGGAACTCATTAACCATGCTGTGATTGACCCTAGATGATGCTGAAGAAAGGGTTTTTAACACGCTGTCAGTGAGTGTTAGGCTGTCTGAAGGTTCAGTCATTGTAGACATCACCGCCTCATCGTCCGTATCGAACGCGCTTAAAGCGGTGGTTTCCACTGCAATGAGTGGGGTAATACTTGTCATATCAATTATAGAGTTTGTTGCCTGCTTTGACAAACCTTTTGTTGGGTCAGAATCAGACATAGATAATTGATTTGTAAAGGATTTATTTGTTTCTAGTTCCGTGTCACTTAGCATTGAAAAAGCATTGTGAGGACGTTTCGCAACATGAAAATTAGCGCTCTGGTCAAAACTGAACGCATGGCTTAGAGCTTTGTTAGCATTATAATCGAAACCTTGATCAAAGACCGTGAAATCACTGGATCTTTGCAATCCAACACCCATTGAAGGCAGGCTATTAAATGAGTAAGAGCTTTCCAACTGCTTACCTGTTGAGAATGTTGTGGAATCCTCCATAAATGTAAGATTCCTCTTGCTCTTATCAATCTCATCAACGCTTACGGTGTCATCAAACCCAAACTGACTTAACAGCCCTATACCAACGCTCAAAGAAACAACATCTTCAAAGTCAAATTCGTCAGCTGGATATCCGTTTACAGTTCTAGATGTCTCTCCATCTACAAAGGTAAAATTGTAAGGGTCTCTGACAAAGATTAAATTATCTTCAAAATCAAAGTCGCTAGTGCTAACTTTGTTACTTTCAAATACCTGCTCATCTATAACCTGTGTAGCGCTATCAGTGACCTTATCCGCTGTCAGTGTGCTGTTATCTCCAAAACCAAAAGAGCTTTCTGAGGGTTTTGTCGCCGCAAATGCATGAGAGTCATCAAAAGAAAAATCATCCTGCATCTGCTTATCAAGAGCATATACAAGATTAGAAAACTGTACGTACACATCACTCTTGTAATTTGGAAGATGATTAATCAGTGCGGCGTCAGATATACTAAATGAACTGCTTTTAGCTGTGCCGACACCAAATTTTTCATAATCAGTAAACGAAAAACTGGACGATGCTTTGTCATCTAAAGAGAAGAAATGACTTTCTGCCATTTCAACATCTGACGTGATTCTTTTTTCAGGATTAAATATTACGCTCTGCTCGAACCCAAGCGAGCTAGAAAATGCATATAATGATTTTGCAGTATTAAGCTTTATGCCTGCTAGCGTAATGTTCTGCCAGTTAGCAAGAACAAAAGGAGATACAGTTAATGCGCTAGCGGTCAGCTGTACGGTACTTGCCTGTAATGTTATAAAAGAGTTTTTTACAGTCGAATATGTTTTAACAAGCCGTGCACGGGCGGACAGCTTGGCGTAACTTATGCCTGCATATAGCGCCTTATGATTTGTTGTGGCGCGAATAGCCATTTATAACTAACCGAATTGTGCACGAACTTTAAATTTCAGCAGGTCAACTACTGTCTGAGTCCTGCCTTCAGAGTTTGTAAATTCGATCTCACCCTCAAACTGACCAGCCTCATCTAGTGTGTTCTCGCCAAATACAAACGTCACAGAACCAGTCGACGCATTTGTAATCGTACCTAAAATTGTTTCTTTTAAGGTTGTTTGCCCAAGTTTGCGTAGTCTTAAGCGAACAGAGCCGGTTCCTAAATTTATAGGTGAAAACGATGTCGGATCATCTGGATCAAGCGTTCTTCCTGATGCGGCTGTATTGCTATCTTTTAGAGAAACCTGAATCTCTGGCAACCGATCGCCCTGAACCAAGTCTATAGTTGTTAAATATGCCATTAGATAAATGCCCTCGATCTACACGTTAGGGAACCACCACTAAAACCATACTTAACCTGACGTACAGTGACCCCAACCTCGCGATCAAATAACTGCTTATTTGTTCCGGCAAGATTCACGTTACCCCAAGGCTGATTCATCATTTGTAACCTATACAGAGCTCCGTGGACCAAAATCTCACGATATTCTTTTCCTATAGTATCGGGAATGCTTGTACTTGAAGACGATGGCTTGACGCTAAAAACTGCTTTTAGAGAATAATCTCTATCAGGAATACGCGCCAAATAGAAGTCAGTATTGTCGCGTTGCGCATAATACTGTGGGGCGCCCTGCTCGGTTTCATCACCCAAGAGACTTAAAAGTTTTGTATAAGAAACAGGCTGTAATGGTGTGGTGTCGTTATATATATCAATGATATGGTTTAGCTCAGTACCTGACGGGAGGCTTAGGGCGTACTCATTCACGCCCTTTACCACTGTAAGTTCCTCAGGCTCAGGCACATAAACATCCGTCCTTTTGCAAAAATCTATGCATGCATCCCTCACTGATCTCTCAATAAGGTGATCTGGACAACCTTTAACTTCAGGTCTTATATATGCGTCTAAGTCACTGAACTTCATATCTTATACCCCTGTTGTAGGGATTGGAGTAGTGGCTTGGTCAGCCTGTGTTTTTATGCCTAATGCATTTGAAAAACCCTGATAGTGCATCATTGAACGCTGAGCGTTACCGGCGTATTCAGAATCTTTCTGGTACGCACGATACAATATGTAATCAAGTATGCAGTTTGCATAAATATCATCCAACGTAATTGTTGATGTGTCTGTACTAAAGTTGGCTATTGTCTGGTCGGCTGGTGCCGAGCTATAAACAATCTCCAGATCCATATCGGCTGTTCCCTTAGGATATACATAAAAATTCTTTGGGTCGGCAGGATCATAAATGAAGTGCTCAATGCCGTCCGAACCAGCCTCGGTTTCGTGCCAGTTTGGTAGCGTTTCATCTAAAATTTGACGGTCAACTTGAGTAACCGCCTTACCGTTTACGTTGCGAATCACGTCTATAAGTCTTAATCCTGTGCTGGGCAGAGATTGCTTACTGCCTGCCACAAGATCAATGCTAGCGTTATTCATGTTTGCATCTGGACGATGCAGTACTACTTCTTTTTGAGCGTCATTGAAAAACTTCAATAACTCCTCATTTGGAAAGCGGACGTTTGTATTATCTTGCAGGATAATCGATGCCCGATCCAGAATGTCTACCACTTTTACCGTTGCCATCTTTTAGTCCTCATGCCATTTGATGATTTCAAGGTCGTTGTTGCCTTCGTATAGCGGATGCCAGTTCATTTCTAAACCCGTTCTGATATTTCTACAGCGCAAAGGTTTTTTAATCTTTTCCTCTTTTGGAGGATTTTTAGCACGCTCACGAACTAGTTCGGCTTGCTCTTGCATCTGTACAAGAGACTTTCTTCGATCAAGCTTTATCCCGCATTCTTTTAGAACGCTTTCGTAAAGTTCGTCTTTCTTTGTCTTAACTGTAGTCATTTAAATTCGGGGGGATTTCTCCCCCCTAGTCCTAAGGAGACTTATCTCCAACGACCTTGCACCAAGCAATCAGGATTGATTACTTTGTAGCCGTATACTTTCAAACCACGTACTGCGTCACCAAAAGTATCAGTTAGGCGTACAGTTTCAGTGTTAGTGAACTGAGACGCAAAAGTAATACCTTTTGAGTGACCTGCAAGTACTGAAACGCGGTTGTCTGTACCAGTGGTGTCATCAATGTCTACTGTCGCAAGCATGTTGCTTTGGTAAACAGTGAAGCGATCTACAGTACCTACTTGACCGTTACGCAAAGGTGAAGTTGCGTCGCCAGTTAAGTATGCTTGACGTAGTTCAGACTGCTTAAGTAAAGACACTTGAGCAGGGTTAAGAACGATAAATCGACCTTCTTCAGGAATGTTTTTCTCATCCAATGTCTGAGACATGTCTAAGATATATTCAAGAATATTGTCTGTACCAAGATCATTAACGTCGAGAGTTGTGCCCGCACTAGCACCAACGTTACCTAGAACGTCAGTCTCAACGGCAATGCGCATTTGCTCTGCCGCATCATTAGACGCTTCTTCAAGCATGTTGATGTCTGCTTGTGCCGCCAATACATCATCAACTTTAAAGCTGTAATACTTAGCTTTGTCGATGTTTAAAGTTACCTTAGCTGACTCAAGGTTTTGATTTGTAACAGTTCCTGCATAATCGTTGATAGTTACGGTTGGAACTGTACGCACTTGTACCTTGTCGCCCTGACCTGCAATCTCGCCTTCATAGTCAGTGTTTGAGATAGCTGGTAAAACAGAAGCTGAATAGAATTTAGCCTGAAGGAGTTTTGAAAACACTTCAGGCACGAAGTTAGCCTGATTAGTGGCGGGTGTATTACTTGCGCCATCTGCTGTATAAAAAGAAAAAGCCATTTTAATTACCTCACAAGAGTAAAATTAATTAACGGCGAATAGAACCAGTATTCATGGCTTGCAGAATTTCGTCTTTATGCTTCTCGAACAACTCGTTTGGCATTCTGACAATATCATCAACCGTCCACTGCTTCTTCTCACCTTTCAAATTGGACTTTCGAGCTTTAGGCATTTTTGGTTCTGCAACCTTTTTTGCCTTCTCTAGAGTCCGCTCTTGCGGCGTTTTTGGTTTCATGCCCATGTCGCTTTTAAATCTATACAAAACAGAGTTCACGTCATTTGATGAGCCTGTTTGAATCCACTGCTTAGTTTGCGCATCTGCATCCTCAAGCCAGTTCATCCAGTCTGCTGTTTCAATAATCTGATCAACATCAGGATGCTCTGCTCTGATTCTTTCAAAATGTGCCTCCACAGCTTGGGCTTCTAGCTCTTCACGCTTTTGCTGTTCTGCAAGACTTAATTTCTCTTTGGTGCTTGAAACCTCTTGTCGGGTTCGCTCAAGTTCGTCAAGTAATGGACCGGCTAAATCAGGATAATCTTCTCTAATTTGCGCCAACTTACTCGTATCTCTTTCGCTCGCCTCTATCTGACTCTTTAGCCCCGCAATTGTCTGCATCATCTGCTCGTTTGCTTTTCGCAGTTCTGCCGCCTCTTGCGTTGCTTTGGTCATTCTCGCCTGAGCTCCCTTCATTGCTTTCTCAGCTTTTTGTAAAGCTGACCTCAGTTCGGATTCTTCGCCGCTACTATCCTGAACTGGTTCCTCTTCCGCTTGAGTTTCTACCGTATCCGTAGGCTCGGGGGCTTCTACTTGCACTTCTTCCTGCTCTTCGGAGGTATCCTCTACAGGTTGATCATCCTGCGGGGTCTCTTCTTTAGCCTGAGTCATCTGCGCGTACAACTCTTTAGCTTCTGCTTCTAGTCGCTCTGGGTCATTTCTTTTAGCCATAGTGTTTTTCCTTCGGGTCCGCTTTACGCAGATATCCGTTAGTCAATGGAGGGTGTTCTCTTAGGAGCCCTCAGTTGGTCTAATAGTGCTTTCGCACTGGTTTGTAGTTCAAGCATGAAGCGAAGCTCTTGGAGCCGCCCCTGCTCAAACTTGAAATTTTTTTCGTCAGCTTGTTCCAGCTTTAGTTGCGCGTCATTAAATCGGCATTGGAGGAGGTGTTGGACCTGCTCCCATTCTGTCATCGCCGACAGGCGAAGGACCGACTGCGCTTGCTCCTTGGAGCATTTGAGCTTGGATTGCTTGTTGTTGTTCAAGAGCTATTTGCTCCTCTGATTTCACAATTTCATCAGGATCGATATCCATTGACTGTGCTATATCACGCAACAGTCGGTTCCGATCCACCAATCCAATATCCGTGGGGTTTGAAACCAGCGACAGGAATTGCAATAAACGCTGGCTTTGCACTTCTTTTTGAACAAGAGCTGTGCTTCCTCTTGCAATTATTTTTAGATCACCCTTAACACTTTCTTTAGGATTAAATTCCATATTCCAGTGATACAGAGCCTCAATCATTGGCTCCATTAAGAAATCATCTAAATTCTTGATTGTTGATTTAAGAGCAACATTTGCCGCTCCCATCAACATTGACATGCCGGTGGCAGTCTTATTTAAGCTTTTCGACTGCTCGCCATGCGTATAGCTTGGTAAGCTAGTTGTTTCATCAGCAAAACGTCTAAAGATCTCAACAATTTGATTGAGACCGTTTGCGTTTGCTACAGGCTGATACCAACGAACAGCAGGCATACTGCCGTCACCACCTTCACGCAAGAATACGCGCCATGAGTGTATGTCTGTTGGATCTTCTCCTGCCGCTAGGAGATCAGTGTTAACCTCAACCATAGGACCTGATGAAAGCGCTAAGTTATCTAGCCAAATGCGAGTTGCGGCATTCATAGTGCCCTGCGAGTCTCTCATCATTCTAGGAACACCTGTTCCCCAGAATTGATGCGGTGTTCTCTCATAAGGGAATATAAAGTAAGGCATTCTGTAACCCGACACTGGGTTTAACATAACCTTAATAACCTTGCCAGAACACATCCATACGCATGCACTATAATCGTCTGACAACTCCGCACCTTC
>Ga0213858_10000050_pt1 | contig 49908 bp, 46 predicted proteins | sample PICome_FD_160122 | JGI IMG/M metagenome (GOLD analysis project Ga0213858, IMG submission 160122) | Coastal seawater microbial communities near Pivers Island, North Carolina, United States - PICO245 | ecosystem: Environmental > Aquatic > Marine > Coastal | place: USA: North Carolina | collected... | reverse complement strand
GTATCCTATAGCCGAAAACCCATATTCCATTTTATTTCTATAATGAAAAGTGTTAGGTGAATTTACAAATTCATCTAGCTTTTCCTCAATATTTGAAACCTTCCCAATACGTTTAAAAAGCTCTAAAGTACTTTGTTTTTTATAACGGTGTTGTTTCTCAATGGGTAATTGAATATATGGTGCACCAGGAATGTCTTGGTAAGGCACTTCAATTTCGTCTTCTGACGACTTTAAAATTTCAAGAAGTTTGCCTTCTGCATATTTTTTGCTCGATTTTTTTATCTGTGCCTTTACTAATTGGCCAGGAAGAGTATTAGGAACGAATACTACAAATTCTCCATGTTCCTTACGAATACGTCCAATCCCTTTTCCGCCAAAGGCGTAATCCTCAATTGAAATTTCAATTATTTGTCCACGTTTTACAAATTTGTTGCGCTCTCTTCTTGGCATATATTGGAAAATATGAGTGCAAATATAAGTGCATTTAGACGATCTTTAAATGGTTTGAAAATAAATTTGGTTCTTTTCTAATTTTACAATTATGATGAGAATAAACAACGATTAAAACTTTAGGTACCTTAGGTAAGTGGCAAAATATTAGAATAGGATTTTAAATCAACGGGAATATTTATTAATTTGCACATTCCTAGGGATGATTTCTTTCCCACGCTGAATTTTCGGAACTTCTTCGAAAGGATAAAGGTAGATAAGGAATGGTTATTTTTTAATTTAAAAACGATTTAAAATGGCTGTTTTAGACCACATTTCATCGCAGGAAGCGATGGCACTAGAAAACAAGTATGGAGCCCAGAATTATCATCCGTTACCAGTGGTACTTAATAAAGGAGAAGGTGTGTTTGTTTGGGATGTGGAAGGAAAAAAGTATTACGACTTTTTATCTGCATATTCTTCATTAAACCAAGGGCACTGTCATCCAAAGATTGTAAATGCAATGACAGAGCAGGCGCAACGCCTTACATTAACTTCAAGAGCGTTTTACAATGATATGCTTGGGCGTTATGAAAAGTACGCGACAGAGTACTTTAAATTTGATAAAATGCTACCAATGAACTCAGGAGCAGAAGCTGTAGAAACAGCTATTAAGATTTGCAGAAAATGGGCTTACGAGGTAAAGGGTATTGATTTAAATAAGGCTGAGATTATTGTTTGCAAAAATAATTTCCATGGTAGAACTACAACTATAATTTCATTTTCAAATGACCCTGTAGCACGTCAACATTTTGGACCATATACAGATGGTTTTATTAAAGTTGAGTATGATAATTTAAAGGAATTAGAGCAAGTGCTAAGTTCCAATGAAAATGTTGCAGGATTTTTAGTTGAACCAATTCAAGGTGAGGCTGGTGTATATGTACCTAGCGAAAATTATTTAAAAGAAGCTAAGGCTTTATGTGAAAAGTATAATGTACTCTTTATTGCTGATGAGGTACAAACTGGAATAGCAAGAACCGGTAGATTATTGGCTACTTGTGGCAATTGTACTTGTAAAAACAAAGATTGCTCAGGTACGCCAGATGTAAAACCAGATATTCTTGTTTTAGGAAAAGCGTTAAGTGGCGGTTTATACCCAGTTTCTGCTGTAATGGCTAATGATTATATTATGGAGGTTATACAACCTGGAAACCATGGTAGTACTTTTGGTGGTAATCCTATTGCAGCTGCAGTTGCTATAGCTGCTCTAGAAGTTGTAAAAGAAGAGAATTTAGCAGAAAATGCAGATTACCTTGGAAATCTATTTAGAGCCGAAATGAATAAATATATTAAATGTAGTAATATTGTCAGCTCAATACGTGGTAAAGGATTGCTAAATGCAATTATAATTAATGATGATGAAGATAGTGATACAGCCTGGAATATATGCTTAAAGTTAAGAGACAATGGTCTTTTGGCAAAACCTACTCATGGTAATATGATACGTTTTGCACCACCATTAATAATGACCGAAGATCAGTTGCTGGAATGCGTATCGATTATTAAAAAATCATTAAAAGAATTTGAATAAGAATTCGTTTAAGAATAAAAAAAAGCGACCATTTGGTCGCTTTTTTTAGTTATTTAAAATTCTTATTGCCCCATCATTTCTTGCATTCTCTCTTGCATAAGTTCTTGATCTTGTAAGGCTTCCCAACCAAAAGTAACTACTAACCATACGTAAAACAAAACCAAAAGTATACTTAAAACTATACCTATGATACCCATTATTTTTCCAGCTTTAACGTTACCGTAGCCAAGATAATTTTCTGGATTTTCTTTATACAATTTTTCAGATTTAGTAGCTATAATAATTGCTACTATTCCGAAAATAATTCCTGGTAATCCGTAACAACAACAACCTACTATTGATAAAATACCCATAACTAGGGCTAGTGTTGCATTAGGTAACATTTGTTTTTCCATGAGAGTTGATTTATTTTTAAGGTTAAAATGTTTTGATTAGAAAACTTATTACAATAATACTAATATTTAAAATAAAAAGACCGAGTAATATTTTATGGCCGTTTTTAAAATGAAATTTTAAATGGATTAGTAAAAAGGTAAACATAGCAATCAACGTGTAAATTGCTGGATACATATATAAAGCAGCAACAAATTTACCTTCAAGAATTAAGGCAATTGACCGTTGCATGCCACAACCCATGCAGTCTACGTTAAATGTTTTTTTCCACATGCAGGGAAGCATGTATTCGTCTATTCCTTTTATCATAAAAAGCATTACGCTAATTTAAGAAATGAAAAATACTTTTAGGGAATTGATTAATAAAAAGTACGTTGTCTTATTTTTGTAGCTCTTAATTCTCTAATAAGATGAACATTTCAAGAATAGTTAATTTATTGGCAATAATTATAGGTGGAGGCATAGCCCTTTATGCGCAAGCAGATGAGAAACAAGATACATATATGTTAATAGCAGGTATCGTTTTATTGATGTTTGGGATATATAGAACTTCAAGAAATATTCCAAGCAAATTTGATAAGCAAGAAGGTGAAACTTTTATTAAATCTGAAGATGAAGATTAGTATAGGTGATAGTGTTGAAACGATTGACGATAACATAAAAGGTGTTGTCAATAATATTTCAGGTTTAGTAGTTACTATCGAAGATGAGGATGGATTTGAAATACAATTTGAAGCTCATGAACTAATTGTTACTTCAACCGATAAAAGGTTAAAGCAAGCTGTGATCAATACCGATATTGACACTATCAAAAAAGAAAAAGAAGTAATAAGGAGAAGACATCAAGCTACCGCAAAACCAAAGCATAGACATGCACCAAAGATAGTTGTGGACCTGCATATACATCATTTAACGGATTCTACTAAGGGTATGACTAATTTTGACATGTTGAATTTACAAGTTAATACAGCTAGAAGGCGATTAGAAAATGCGATCACAAACAGAATACCCAAGATAGTTTTTATTCATGGAGTTGGTGAAGGTGTATTGCGACAAGAATTAGAAACACTATTTAGGCGCTACAATAATGTACAGTTTTATGACGCAGATTATAAAACTTATGGTTTAGGCGCAACTGAAGTAAGGATATTTCAGAATATAAGTCCTTAATTAATCGTTTTCTGTGGTTACATTTTCAATAGGACTAACGAAACTACCTAGATTTATTATTGTAGCATTGATAATATCTAGACCAATATCCTCTAAAATAAAAAAACTTGTTGTTGTCCGGGTGTAGGTGTTATTTATAAAACCAGATTCAGGAAACGCTTCCATAGCTGTTGGGTGATTGTAGAGAAACCTTACAACATTGATACCTTCCTCATTTGGTACAAAATCATTTAACGGATTCTTATCCTCTGTTGGGTCTTCAAGACGCGTTAAAACACCATCATTATCATCGTCATTATCTAAATAATCAGGTTCGTCTTCACCATCTGTATTCCTAGGATTTGTAAATGGATTATTATCTCCATCGTCATTATCATCCTCGTTAATTGTTTTTACATTGTCATTATCATCATCTTCGTCTAAATAATTTGGAATACCATCACCATCAAAATCATCATTGTTAGGATCACCGTCACCATCTAAATCTTCATCTTCTGTTGGTATACCATCATTATCATCGTCCACAATTGTAACTGTTACATTAACATTACCACCATCTGTTTCGTAGTCATCTATAACCACTAAACTAGCATCACTCAATTCATCACATAAAACATTATTACCAATTACATTACTGTATGTTCTATAGTTAAACCTGATACCTGTACCAGAGCCAATTTGTACCATGTGAGGTTCATTTTCAGCAGTTTCATCCGTAAATAAGTAGTCATATGTTGGCTTTGGTAATGATAATATTAAAGCTTCGTTAGGATCATTACGCGTATCGAATAGTAGATAAAAATTCTCAAAGTTATCACATCGATCTAATTCCTCGTCAAATTCTAATTGTACATTAATAATGTCACCATCATCACACGTGGATAAGAAGACTAATAAAATAAGAGCAAAAAAACGACGTGTCATAGAATTAATTTTCAACAAAAATAACGGATTTGTGAAATTATAACGCTGAAGTATTTAATTAATTTTATTTATGATATTTTTGCACCATGAAGTCAGTATATTTAGATAATGCAGCAACAACCGCATTGCGACCGCAAGTGATTGATAGGATGACTGAAGTGTTAAAAGAAAACTTCGGTAACGCTTCATCTACTCATAGTTTTGGACGTTCTTCTAAAGCCCTTTTGGAGCAATGCAGAAAAAATATTGCAAGTTACTTTAATGTATCTCCGGGTGAAATTGTATTTACCTCAGGTGGTACTGAAGCAGATAATTTAGCTTTGAGAAGTGCAGTAAGGGATCTAGGTGTTACTGAAATAATTACTTCTAGAATCGAGCATCATGCCGTTATACATACTGCAGAACAGCTTCAAAACGAGTATGGTATTAAAATAAACTTTGTTGAAGTTGATATTAATGGTTTTATCAATTACGACCATTTGGAGGAGTTATTAAAAAGAAGTGATAAGGCATTAGTAAGTCTTATGCATATTAATAACGAGATTGGGAATATATTGGATATTGAAAAGGTAGCAAAATTATGTGAATCCTATGGTGCACTATTTCATACGGATACCGTTCAATCGATTGGACATTTTAAATTAGATCTAGATAAAATCCCTGTAGATTTTCTTGCGGCAAGTGCACATAAATTTCATGGCCCTAAAGGTGTTGGATTCTGTTTTATTAGAAAAGAATCTGGCCTAAAACCATTGATTTTTGGTGGAGAACAGGAGAGAGGTTATAGAGCTGGTACAGAGTCTATTCACAATATAGTTGGTATGGATGAAGCTTTAGGGCAAGCCTACAAAAAATTGGAAAAGGAACATGAATACGTGCTAGGTTTAAAATCATATTTTATAGAAAGACTTCAGCACATAATACCGAGGGTAGGTTTTAATGGAGGATGTAATGATTTAGAAAATAGTACATATACACTTGTAAACATATGTTTACCAATTAATCCTGAAAAAGCACCTATGCTACAGTTTCAATTAGATTTAAAAGGAATAGCCTGTTCTAAGGGTAGTGCATGCCAAAGCGGTAGTAGTCAACAATCACATGTTCTGAGCGCTATCCTTAATAAAGATGATTTAATGAAACCTTCTGTTAGATTCTCGTTTAGTAGTTTTAATACAAAAGAAGAACTAGATTATGTAATAGATGTATTGAATGAATTTGTAAATTCCTAAAATCTAGCAGACAAGCGTAAATTAAAAACACGAGGCGTCAGGTAATTAGGAATAGCAAACTGACGTTTACTATATACATCTCTAACCCAAGTATTGGTAATAGAATTTTGGTTATTGAACATGTTGTAGATTTCAAAACCAATCGAGAATTCTTTAAATGCTTTTTTCCAATTACTTCTGTACCTTCTTTCAGGATTTACGATTTCGTATGAAATACCTAAATCTGCACGACGGTAGTCTCTAAGTCTAATTTGAAAATCATAAGGATCGGCGTAACTAGGTGAACCGCCTGGAACTCCGGTATTATATACTAAATTTAAATACATTTTCAAATCTGGCATGTTAGGTACATAATCTTGAAATAAAGCACCAAATTTTAATCTTTGATCGGTTGGCCTTGCTATATAACCTCGATTATCAATATTTTCTTCGGTTTTTAAATAACCAAAACTAAACCATGATTCTGTACCAGGTACAAATTCCCCATTTAACCTCATATCTAACCCATAGGCATAGGCCTCTGCATTATTTTTGGCTCTATAACGAATTCTCACATTTTCCAAGGTATAAGGATTTACATCTGTCATACCTTTATAATAGGCTTCAGTAACCAGTTTGAAAGGTCTATCCCACATCTCAAAACTATATTCGTTACCAACAACAATATGAAATGATTTTTGTGCTTTCACATTTGGTTGTACAACACCGGATGAATCTCTTAACTCCCTATAAAATGGTGGTTGGTAGTAAAGTCCTCCTGCTATTCTAAAGAGCATGTCTTTATCCCAATTTGGTTTAATTGCAAATTGAGCTCGAGGGCTAAAAACTGTTTGTGTGTTTGATTCAATCCCCACACCGCTAACTGTCCAATTGTGTGCTCTTATACCTGCATTGTAGAAAACTTCATTGTCACCCCAAGAGGTACGTTTACTGTATTGAGCAAACGCTTGAATTCTCTGAATTTTTGCTCTGTTGAGCGCTCTAATATTTTCAAAAGCGGTTAATGGTCCTGAAAATGGTTCGTAAGGCTGTAAGTTTGGTTGATTAAAATTTGGCGGTCTAATAGAGAAACCTGCTGAGTCAATAACTTCATATTCAACAAGTCGATCGCGAATATCTTCATCGGTATACTTAATTGACCACTCCACAGTACTTTCTTCGTCAACACTGTAATCTCCGCGATGTTCAACATTAACAATAAAAGCATCTAATTCATTCCTAGCATGAGTTAATTGAGAACCTATACCTTCACTAAATTCAACTTCACCTAAATCATCATCTCCAATATTGGTATTTACTTCACCTAATCGGTATTGAGCAAAAATATCGAAGAATTCTTGTTCAACTGTATGATAAGCAGAACCAATAAGTTTAAGTGTGAGATCATCATTTACAAAATAACTGGCTTTAAATGCTCCAAAATAAGTTTGGTATTCGTCCTCTTCTTGTCCATCATAAAACACCAAAAGAGCTACGGGTTGTTCTAAAGTACCAAAATTGGTCTGTCTATTTTCTGGTTGAAAGTTATACTTGTTTAATGAAATATTTCCTAAGAAATTTAGATGAAACTTATCAGAAAAACGATATGTAAGATAAGTTTGTGCGTCCGCAAAAACAGGTTCAACATTTCCATCGGTTTCAAGATTGTTTAAAATTAAACTATTGTCTCTATATCTAACTCCAGCAATACCAGAGAATTTACCATCTTTAGAAACTGTCTCGCCAGCTATACTTCCACCGAGCAAACTAAGATCAGCCCTAATTCCAAAATCCACAGGATTACGATAGGTAATATCTAATACTGAGGAGAGCTTATCACCGTACTTAGACTGAAAGCCTCCAGCAGAAAAATCAACGTTTGCAACTAAGTCTGTATTGACAAAACTTAAACCTTCTTGGTTACCAGATCTTATTAAAAATGGTCTGTAAACTTCAATTTCATTGACGTAAACTAAGTTTTCATCAAAATTTCCACCTCTTACAGAATATTGTGTGCTCAGTTCGTTCGATATATTCACACCTGGTAAAGTCTTAAGGATATTTTCTACTCCAGGCTGAGCACCTTTTATAGTTCTAATAACCTTTGGGGCAATTGTTGTAACACCATTTACTTTTTGTCTAGTACTACTGGTCAATACAACAGTAGCTATTTGCTCTACTTCTTGCTTCATAACAGGATTAAACTCAACTTCCTGCCCATTTTTTAAATTAAAAACCTGAAGAATACGTTTGTGACTAATATGCGTGAATTCTACCGATACCTCTTGACCAGAAGATATCTTTAATTCGTAAAATCCATTAATATTTGTAGCTATTCCTTCTCCGGTACTTGCTTTGATATTTACTTCGCTTATCGGGTAATTATTCTCATCGAGTATTACACCTCTTATAGTAGCTGATTGTGAGAAGGACAAGAGTCCTATCAAGAGGGTGACGAATATTATTATATTAGAGCGTTTCAATAGATTAATTTATTTTCGAAAAAAGGTTGCTTCAAATGTAGAACTATTTCCAACATTATCCGTAACAATAATTTTTAAATCATTCTTGGTATCCTTGACAACATTATCATTAAAATCGTGTATTAAAGATTTTGTTTTGTAATCGTATTCCATCAGGATCCATTTGCCATTTACAGTTGCTCTATATTTGCTTATCCCTGACAAATCATCATCAATTTTAATTTTGAGGTAACGGTATTTGCTTAACCACTTTTTGCGTTGGAAATTTAAGGGTTTAATTGTAGGAGCTATTGTGTCCATTGCTAGGGTATATGTTCCAAAAATCTTACTGCCAGCAATTAGTGTATTTCCTTTTCTAGTTGTGTAAACGTAGCTGGGTTTTTTGTAATACCCATATAATCTGGCAATAAATAATTTATCCTGATGTTGAATTTTGTAATTGCTTATATCATAATTAATATAAAAATTCTTCTGAAGTGGTATTTTGTCTTCATGTAATTGAAGCGTATCTGAACTTACACTAAAATCGATCCATTCATCATCGTACACTGTATTTTTATAAAAATTTACTGTGACATTTTCAGAATTTAATTCTGTACTTCGATCACTATAAACTAATGATTTCCCACTAATAATTTCCTCTAATTTTATTTGAAGTTCTAGTCGTTTTCCTTTAATAGGAATGTTAACCCATGTTTCATTCTGTTTATAATCTCTTATCCTTATTTTGTATACTGAAGAGGTGCTGTCTTCAATTTTAACAAACCCACTGTCATAGGCATCTTTATACAAACTTAGAGGGTTGTTAGGTTCAATAAAAAGTTTTTGAATTCTAGATTTTTTGGTCTTCCAGTACTCATAGTCAATCAATCGCTTAATATGCTTCGTTTCATTAAAACTGAAACGTTTAAAATCGATCTCAAGGCTTTTGTTACCATTAAAAAAAGTTTGTATGTTGCTTACACCATTGCTGTTTGGAGCAAGATCTTGTTTGTCATAGGTTGTAACTCCAAATCCTATATCTCCTTGAGCTGTAATTTTTTCAACCTCATAATCACCATTTTTCTTAGGTATTAGTCTCAATGGTACGCGCTTATTTTTACCATTAATCAAAGCATCCTTATTTTTCGGATAAGCATAAACTCCAATAACAAATGGTGCTTTGGTATCTTTAATATCAATACCAAAAAGCATTGGGTTAATTGGTCTTTCCTGATTGTCCCTAATTTCAAAATGAAGGTGTGGTCCACCAGAACCACCAGTATTTCCAGAATAGGCAACTATCTCATTGACATCTACTTGCAACTCTTCAGGTCCCGGAAATACTTCAACCTCATAACTTTCCTTTTGATATTGACACATTTTGATGTATTCTTCGATTCGCTTTGAAAATTTTTGCAAATGACCGTAAACAGTAGTATAACCATTAGGATGTGTTATGTAAAGTGCTTTTCCATAACCAAAATGAGATATCTTAATGCGACTTACATATCCCTCAGCAGAAGCATACACTTTTAGACCTTGTTTGCGCTGGGTCTTAATGTCTAAACCACCATGAAAGTGTGAAGATCTTAATTCTGCAAAGGTGCCTGAAAGTACAAGTGTTATATCTAGAGGGTTGTTAAAATAATCTTGAGGGTACTCTGATTGCGAATACAAGGAAGTGCTTAAAAAAAGTAGAATCAGAAGTTTTTTCATTAAAAATTTCAATAGTAGCTAAAATATTAATTTGAATAAGAATTGCAAACTCAAAAACACTAATATTTTTCTTAACGTTTTTATTTATGGATCGTTATTGTAACCAAAAATAATTGTAAAAGAATTGTGTTTTTACATTTGGTATGTTAACTTTGTTTAAATAGTATTGAATTACTTTAATGAGTAAAATTGAAGACATTGTAGATGCCTTAGAGAATAAAATCAGTAAGGTTTTGCACAAGCAAGAAGTTTTAAAGCAAACCAATGCAAAACTAGCTGAGAGATTGGAACAACATCAACAAAAATTCTTAGAACAACAAGAGGAAATAGCTTCTTGGAACGAGAAATACGAAACACTCAAAATAGCAAATTCAATGCTTGGTGGTGACGAAAATAAACGAGATACAAAGCTCAAAATAAATGCACTTATTAGAGATATTGACCATTGTATAAGTCAACTCTCAGAATAAAGTTGTAAATTAGACTAGATGTCAGATCAATTAAAAATTAAACTTTCAATAGCAAATAGGGTTTATCCATTAACTATAAATCCAAAGCAAGAAGAGGGTTTGAGAAAGGCTACTAAAAAAATTGAAGCCATGATAGGACAGTTTGAGCAAAATTACTCTGTAAGAGATAAGCAAGATGTGTTAGCAATGTGTGCTTTGCAATTTGCGGCTCAAGTAGAGCAAAAGTCAATAGATAAGGAATACGTTAATGAAGAAGTTCAGCAGAAGTTAGAAGCTTTAAATGGACTTTTAAATGAACATATTTAACTCGTACGTTCTTTAAAATACAAAGGTTACTGCCTACATTAGTTATATTTTTTGATAAACTCAACGTTAATTCTTTAAAAAGGGTGAGTTAAAGTTGTAAAATTGTGCTGTTAGTGCTAAACGTGTTTTGGTATCTTAGACAGATTTTTGATCAGCTTGTTAGCCCTAAACTTGTTTTTAAGGAGTTTATACAAAATCCAAAATTGATGTAGGCTTTTTTTATATACTAATACTAAACAACAAACATGGATACTAACACAATTTTATATATTGTTGGAGGCGTAGTTTTAGGATTTATATTAGGTTTAATAATTACCAAATCAATGGGTAAGGGAAGGGCATCAAAGTTAATGAAGGATGCTGAAATTGAATCTAAATCTATTCTCAAGCAGGCTAAAACTGATGCCGAAGCGCTAAAGAAAGACAAAATATTACAAGCAAAGGAGAAGTTTATTGAACTTAAGGCAGAGCATGAGAAGGTAATTTTGTCTAGGGACAAAAAAATGGCAGAATCTGAGAAGCGCATAAGAGATAAAGAATCTCAAATTTCAAACGAATTATCAAAAGCAAAAAAATCTAGCCAATCACTTGAGAGTAAAATTAAAGATTACGACTTCAGGTTAGAATTTTTAGAGAAGAAAAAAGTTGAAGTTGAAAAGGCTCATAAAAGCCAAATAAAGCAACTAGAGGTAATTTCACAACTTTCTGCTGAGGAAGCTAAGGAACAGCTTGTAGAATCATTAAAGGAGGAAGCTAAAACTGATGCTATGGCTTTTGTGCAAGATAGGTTAGAAGAGGCTAAGTTAACTGCTCAACAAGAAGCTAAGAAGATCATTATAAATACCATTCAAAGAATTGGTACTGAAGAAGCCATTGATAATTGTGTCTCTGTTTTTAATATAGAATCTGATGATGTCAAGGGTAGAATAATTGGTAGAGAAGGAAGAAATATTAGAGCTATTGAGTCTGCCACAGGTGTAGAAATTATTGTTGATGATACTCCAGAAGCAATTATTCTTTCTTGTTTTGATTCTGTCCGAAGAGAAATTGCAAGACTGTCGCTACACAAATTGGTTACTGATGGTCGGATACATCCGGCACGAATTGAAGAAGTGGTTAGAAAAACTCAAAAACAGATTGAGCAAGAGATTATTGAAGTTGGTAAGCGTACAGTGATTGATTTAGGTATTCATGGTCTACATCCAGAATTAATTAAGATGGTTGGTCGTATGAAGTACCGTTCGTCTTATGGTCAAAACTTATTGCAACACTCACGTGAGGTTGCTAAACTTTGTGGTATTATGGCTGCAGAATTAGGATTGAATCCAAAGTTAGCTAAGCGAGCAGGACTTCTTCATGATATTGGTAAAGTCCCATCATCAGAGGCAGATATTGAAACACCACATGCAATTTTAGGAATGCAATGGGCAGAGAAATACGGAGAAAAACCAGATGTTTGTAATGCGATTGGTGCACACCATGATGAGATTGAAATGACAACCTTACTTTCTCCAATAATACAGGTTTGTGATGCTATTTCTGGCGCAAGACCAGGCGCAAGACGACAAGTACTAGATTCTTATATCCAAAGGCTCAAGGATTTGGAGGACGTCGCGTTTGGATTTACCGGTGTAAAGAAAGCTTATGCTATTCAAGCTGGTAGAGAGCTAAGAGTAATTGTTGAAAGCGAAAAAGTATCAGATGATAAAGCCGCAAGTTTGTCATTTGAGATTTCACAAAAAATCCAAACCGATATGACTTATCCTGGGCAAGTTAAGGTTACTGTAATAAGAGAAACGAGAGCAGTAAATATTGCCAAATAATAAGAACTTAAATAGAACAAAAGCGTTCAATTTTTTGAACGCTTTTTTATTTTCTAGGATGAAATTTATTTAAGACATCGCTTAAATGCGATCGATCTACGTGCATGTAAATCTCTGTTGTGGTGATGCTCTCATGACCCAACATCATTTGTATAGCTCTTAAATCTGCTCCATTTTCTAACAGATGTGTAGCAAAAGAATGTCTAAAGGTGTGAGGAGAAACATTCTTTTTTAACCCTGATTTTTCAACTAATTTTTTGATAATCGTAAAGACCATTGCTCGCGTAAGTTTCTTCCCCTTGTAGTTTAAAAACAACACATCTTTAGAATCCGGTTGAACTTGTATTTTATTTCTAATGTTTCTCCAGATATTTATGAATTTCTGTGTGTTTGAACCAATTGGGACAAACCTTTGTTTATCTCCCTTTCCTGTTACTTTTATAAACCCTTCGTCAAAAAATAAATCAGAGATTTTCAATTCAATTAATTCACTAACTCGAAGTCCACAACTATATAAGGTTTCAATTATTGCTCTATTGCGCTCACCAAGGTTAATGCCTTGGTATTGATAACTAAGATCTATGGTTTTAATCAGTAAATCAATATCCTCAACTGAAAGTGTGTCTGGTAGTTTTCTTCCAATTTTTGGTGATTCTATTAAGTCAAGTGGATTTGCTGTTCTATAATTTTCAAAGATTAGATAGTCAAAGAAATTACGTAGACCAGAAATAAGTCTCGCTTGCGATCTAGGATTAATAGTTTTTGAAATAAAGTAAATAAACTGTTTTACAGTATCATTATCAATGGATATGGGATTTTTAGTACTCGAATGGTCTTCTAAGTAATTTATTAGCTTTTTAATATCATAGCTATAATTCTCAATGGAGTTTTGAGATAACCCACGTTCAATTTTGAGATAGTGTTGGTAATCAATTAGTGCATTTTGCCATTTCATTAGTTAAAAATAAAAAAAACACTTTACCAATAGCGTAAAGTGTTTTTTAATTTTTTAAAAGAATTATTGAACTAAAAATGGACACCCAAAAAGTACAGCTCACAATTCATTCGGATTCAGAGGGATCGATTGGCTCCAACACTGCAATTGTTGAATTTTTGGATGGTATTAATACCATTAAAACAATGACAAACCTTAAGAAGCGTGAAATAACTCGTATAGATTTGATTAAAAAGTAAATTGTCTTTTTTTAATTAGACTTTTAATGTTGGAGGAGTGTTTTTACTATAATACTTAATCAAAAGTTTTAACTGAACTAAAGCTAAACTGCTTTGGTTTTTTTATACCCTTATTTTAATATCTTTACTTCATGAAGAAACTGATAATAATAAATGGGCCAAATTTAAACTTACTTGGCAAACGTGAGCCTGAAATTTATGGCTCTCAAACATTTGAGGACTATTTTAAAAATTTAAAGTCTAAATACAACAATTTTAAATTAGAATATTATCAGTCTAATATAGAAGGTGAGCTTATAGACAAACTACAAGAGGTCGGTTTTAATTATGACGGAATTATTTTAAATGCGGCCGCGTACACACATACTTCAGTTGGTATTGGCGATGCAATAAAAGGTATTGAAACACCTGTAGTAGAAGTTCATATATCCAACACCTTTTCTCGTGAGGAATATAGGCATCACTCTTATATTTCACCTAATGCAAAGGGTGTTATTTTAGGTTTTGGTCTAAAAAGTTACGACCTCGCAATTGAAAGTTTTTACTAATTGTATATGAATAAGTTTTTACTTACCATTTTCTGTTTAATATTCTATTTAAGTTATTCCCAAGCACAGACAGACTTCGGAGTTAAGGGTGGTGTAAATATTACCTTCTTTAAAGTAGATGAAATTAACTTTGGTGAATATCCTGATACAGAAATAGGCTTTTATGGTGGTTTTTTTGCTGATTTTGAAATTGATGCTAATCTACATGTTCAGCCCGAATTATTGTATATAGGTATAAGCGATTTTCAATTCTTAAATGCCCCAGTTTATTTAAATTATAATGTCAACAACCAATTTCATATACTGATTGGACCTAGTTTAAATTACTTTTTTGATTTCTTTTCGAATAATTTTAAGGTTCGTGCGGACGTAAGTTTGGCTTATGGTTTATCCTTAAACCTTGATTTACATATGAAATATACTTTAGGCTTTGAAGAACTTTCACCAAATGTTATGTTTCTAGGTTTAGGATATCGTCTATAAAAAAAGCGACTCAATTGAATCGCTTTGAATTGTCTTAAGTTATTATAAATAATTATAGGTGTATCACTTCATCATAAGCATCTGCAACAGCTTCCATCACAGCTTCACTCATTGTTGGGTGAGGATGGACCGCCTTTAGAACTTCATGACCTGTAGTTTCTAATTTTCTTCCTAATACAGCTTCAGCAATCATATCTGTAACACCAGCTCCAATCATATGGCATCCGAGCCATTCACCATATTTGGCATCAAAAATCACTTTAACAAACCCTTCTTTGTTTCCTCCAGCACTTGCTTTTCCAGATGCAGAAAAAGGAAATTTACCAACTTTGATTTCATAGCCTTGCTCTTTCGCTTGTGCTTCGGTAAGCCCTACACTTGCGATTTCTGGAGAACAATAGGTGCAACCTGGAACATTTCCGTAGTCTAAGGCTTCAACATGATGTCCCGCAATTTTCTCAACACAAAGAATACCTTCTGCTGAAGCTACGTGAGCCAAAGCTTGTCCTGGTGTTACATCTCCAATGGCATAGTAACCAGGTATATTGGTTTGATAATAATCATTAACCAGTATTTTGTCTCTGTCTACCGCTACCCCTACATCTTCAAGTCCTATATTTTCAATATTAGATTTTATTCCTACTGCAGATAATACGATGTCAGCTTCTAATACTTCTTCGCCTTTTTTAGTCTTAACAGTTGCTTTTACGCCTTTGCCAGATGTATCAACAGAAGTAACCTCAGCAGAAGTCATAATTTTAATCCCAGATTTTTTAAAGCTACGTTCTAATTGTTTAGATACTTCATCATCCTCAACAGGAACAATTTTTGGCAAATATTCTACAATGGTCACCTCTGTACCCATTGAATTATAGAAATATGCAAACTCAACACCAATGGCACCAGAACCAACAACTATCATTTTCTTAGGCTGTTTGTCTAAGGTCATTGCTTGTCTGTAGCCAATTACTTTTTTTCCGTCCTGAGGTAAACTTGGCAATTCGCGAGAACGTGCTCCAGTAGCAATTATAATGTGGTCAGCAGAGTATTCGGTTCCGTCAACGTCAATTTTTTTACCTGGCTTTAATTTTCCAAATCCTTCAATGACATCAATCTTATTCTTTTTCATTAAGAATTTCACACCATTACTCATGCCTTCAGCAACACTGCGACTGCGCTTTACAACAGCATCAAAATCATGTTTTGCATCTTTTACGTTTAAACCATAGTCTTGAGCATGTTTAAGATATTCAAATACCTGTGCAGATTTTAGAAGAGCCTTTGTAGGAATACATCCCCAATTTAAACAAACACCCCCTAAACTTTCTTTTTCTACTACAGCAGTTTTGAAGCCTAATTGAGATGCTCTTATCGCTGTCACATAACCACCTGGACCACTTCCTAGTACTATTACATCGTATTTACTCATGCGTAATTTTTTAGTTGAAATTTAAGGGTACGAATTTACGAAACGAAAATGTAATATTAAAGGTCTTCAGTAAAATGTCTTTGACCTTTATCTTTTGCAAATTTTTCTTGGTTATATGTTTTAGATTCTCCTTTAGGTATTGACAACGATTTCCAATCTTTACCTTTAACAAGTTTACCTATATATACAATTTGGCCTATATGATAAGCATAGTGCATCATTTGACGGTTTAAGGCTTCGGTGACTGTATGACCTTGGTTTCTAATATAAACTATATGGTTTAGGTCATTATTATTAATTGCGTAGAGTGTGTTAAAAAGACAACTCCAGCCCTTGTTCCATGAATTAAACAGATCTTCCTTGTTTGAATAGTTGTCAATGAATTCTTTATCACGTTGACGCCATTCTTTTTCTCCGTCTTCTGTTAAAAAGTTGGTCCAACGACTCAGCATATTGCCAACAAGATGTTTTACAATAATTGATATTGAATTTGAATCTTGCGTGAACTGAATTTTTAGTTCTTCAAATGACAGTTGCTCAAAAGTTTTATCTCCTATGCTTTTATAATACTCAAATTGTTTTCTTACGCTATCTAAATAACTAATCATCTCTCTTTTTTGAAGGAATAAAATTTAAGGCAGCACCATTAATGCAGTGTCTTTGACCAGTTGTATTTCTAGGACCATCATTAAAAACATGACCCAAATGGCCACCACACGTTGCACAATGCTCTTCTGTGCGTGCATAACCAATGTTGTAATCTGTTGAAAAAGCAACATTCCCTTTTATTTCTTTATCAAAACTTGGCCAACCAGACCCAGAATCAAATTTATGTTCACTTTTAAACAATGGTGTATCGCATGCGACGCAATAATAAACCCCATCTTCATAATTCTTGTTAAATGGACTTGAAAATGCCCGTTCTGTACCCGCTTTCCTTAAAACGTAGTATTGCATATCCGTAAGCTGTTTTTTCCATTCGGCATCAGTCTTGGATATAGGATAAGTTTCTTTTTGTTTTGTTTCTTTTTTTTGAGCGGAACCATCACAACTATAAAAAATTGCAACTAAGGTTAAAATCAATATCTTTTTCATGCTATAAAATTATAAAAAAAGCGAGTTAAAATTGTCGCAATAAAAGTTAAAAGCTTACTAAACCGTTTTCGTTTATTTTATTGTTAAGTATTACATTTTTTTGATTAATTTAAATAACTCTTTTGTTTTTTTGTAGTCGAATTTAATCACTCAATAGATTTTTTGATGAAAGTATTGTTTTTAACTAGAGAATTTCCACCATATGTTTATGGAGGTGCTGGAGTACATGTTGAATATTTGGCTAAGGAATTAGCTCAATTAATGCAAGTTGATGTTAGGGCATTTGGAGACCAAAAAATCGGTAACTCAAAACTTAATGTAAAAGGTTATCCATTTGAAGATGGACTATTTGAAGATAGCGATGCCAAGTTAAAATCTATTTTTAAAACATTAAGTACAGGTTTACATATGAATGCGGATCTGATTGATGCGGATGTGGTTCATTGTCATACGTGGTACTCTCATTTTGCCGGAATTATGGCAAAATTGTGTTATGGTACGCCTCTAGTGGTAACTACACATTCTTTAGAACCACTTAGGCCATGGAAGAGAGAGCAGTTAGGTCTAGGTTACGACGCATCGTCATGGATTGAAAAAACTGCTATTGAGATGGCTGATTGTTTAATTGCTGTTTCTGAAGAAACAAAAGAAGATGTTATAAAGCACTTTGATGTAGATGAAAATAAAATTGAAGTAGTTTATAATGGTATTGACTTAAAGGAATATGTTGTTGTTAAAGAAACCGATGTTATAGAATCATATGGAATAGATCAATCTAAACCTTATGTGTTATTTGTAGGCAGGATCACTAGACAAAAAGGAATTATTCATTTGGTAAATGCAATAAAATATATAGATCCAGATACTCAAATTGTATTATGCGCAGGTGCTCCAGATACTGAAGAAATTGCTATGGAAATGGAGGATGCAGTTGCTGAGGCATCAGAATCTAGGAATAATATCTTTTGGATTGATAAAATGTTGGATAAGAAAGATGTTATACAATTGTATTCTAATGCTTCTGTTTTTTGTTGTCCTTCTATATATGAACCATTTGGAATAATAAATATTGAGGCTATGGCTTGTGAAACGGCGGTTGTGGCAAGTGCAGTTGGTGGAATAAAAGAAGTAGTAGTTGAAGGCGAAACAGGATTATTAGTGAATTTAGAACAACAAAAAGTTGCTCCTTTTGAACCTGTTAATCCAGATAAATTCTCAAAAGATTTAGCTGATGGAGTTAACAAATTAATTAATGATAAAGAACTAAGAGATCAAATGGCCATAAAGGGAAGAAAAAGAGTAGAAGACTTTTTTGACTGGAAATCCATTGCAAAACAAACAAAATCGATATATAAATCTATAATACAAGACAAATGATAAATGACAAAGTCTTAAGCATAATTTTAGGAGGAGGTCAAGGATCTAGACTGTATCCATTGACAGAAAAAAGATCTAAACCAGCTGTGCCAATTGCAGGAAAATATCGTTTGGTGGATATTCCTATTTCAAACTGTATCAATTCTAGTATAAAACGGATGTATGTTTTGACACAGTTTAACTCGGCATCATTAAATAGGCATATTAAAAATACATATCACTTTAGTTTCTTCAGTTCTGCATTTGTAGATGTATTAGCAGCAGAACAAACAATTGCTAGTGATAAATGGTTTCAAGGCACTGCCGATGCCGTAAGACAAAGCTTGCATCATTTTTTAAGACATGACTTTGAATATGCGTTAATCTTATCTGGAGATCAATTGTATCAAATGGACTTTAATGAAATGATTGAGGCACATGAGGCAAGTGGAGCAGAAATTTCAATCGCAACACAGCCAGTAAATGCAAAGGAAGCAACATCATTTGGTATACTTAAAACAGATCAAAATAATTTTATATCATCATTTATTGAAAAACCAAACACTTCGCTTTTACCAGATTGGACGTCACCTGTGAGTGAAGACATGAATAAAGTCGGAAGAAATTACCTAGCATCAATGGGAATTTATATATTCAATAGGGAACTTTTGGTAGAATTATTAAAAAATCCGGATACGGTAGATTTTGGTAAGGAAATTATTCCAGGAGCAATCAAGAATCATAAAACATTGAGCTATCAATTTGAAGGATATTGGACGGATATAGGTAATATTGATAGTTTCTTTGAGGCTAATCTTGGATTAACAGATGAAATCCCAAAATTCAATCTTTATGATAACGAACAGCGCATTTATACAAATGCTCGAATATTACCAACGTCAAAAATATCAGGGACATTATTAGACAGAACTGTAATTTCTGAGGGTTGCATGATTCATGCGGCTAAAATAGAGCGTTCCGTTATTGGTATTCGATCCAGGATTGGAGCTGAATCAACAGTAATCAACTGTTATATGATGGGTAATGATATGTACGAGTCTCTTGAGGAAGTTCAAGAAAAAAAGATAAATATCTTTATGGGTATAGGAGAACGATGTTTCATTAAAAATGCAATACTTGATAAAAACTGTAGAATTGGTGACGACGTTAGGATTAATGGAGGTAGTCAATTAAAAGATAAAGAAACTAAAAATTATCTTATTAAAGATGGTATTGTGGTAGTAAAAAAGGATTCTATTATTCCCTCTGGTACGATTATTCAATAGTAATTACACCTTTAATTATAAATACTTATACAATTCAAACGTTATAGTTTAATATGCTATATTTTATCTTTTTTATTTGTCGATAATGTATAGTACTTTCGCTATGTAAATAACAATTAACCAGCATTATGCAAAATCAAAAACGTGTAGTAATAGACGCAGTTTCACCACAATTAAATTGTGGGAAATTTTTTATAAAACGTATTAAAAATGAAATTGTAAATGTAGATGCTCATGTATTAGTTGATGGACACGATGTCATTGTCTCATCTGTACTTTATAAACACGAGAATGAGCGTAGATGGAGAGAGGTAAGAATGCACCATGTAGGAAATGACGAGTGGAAAGCATCTTTTCAAGTTGAGAAGCGAGGTTTCTATTCTTATAAAGTTCAGGGATGGGTGGATCATCCATTAAACTGGCAACATGGAATTGAAAGGAAAATTGATGACAATCAGCATGTAAAATCTGAATTATTGGAAGGGGTTACATTTTTAAAGCCATTATTAAAAAAGGTTTCTAAAGAAGATCAAGAATACCTAAAATATTGTATTGATTGTTTTAACAATGATGCTCATTATGACGATGCTATTAAGGAAGCAATATCTCATAAACTTCATGGTATTTTTGTTAACTATCCAGCTAAGTTTCATGCAAATGAGTCAGAAGAACTAAAGGTTTATGTAGATAGGAAGAAAGCACTGTTTAGTACATGGTATGAATTCTTTCCAAGATCATCTTCTGAAGTAGTTGGTCAGCACGGTACATTTAAAGATTGTGAAAGACTGTTGCCAAGAGTTGCAGAGATGGGCTTTGATACTTTGTATTTCCCACCTGTTCATCCTATAGGTGAGGTAAATCGTAAAGGCCAAAATAACACAACTGAAGCTAATGATAATGATGTAGGTTCTGCTTGGGGAATAGGATCAAAACATGGTGGCCATAAAGATTTGCACCCGCAATTAGGAAAACTTAACGATTTTAAAAGATTAATTAAGAAGGCTAAGGAGCTCAATATTGAAATAGCTATGGACTATGCGTTGCAGGCTGCTCCAGATCATCCATGGGTAAAATCTAATCCAGATTGGTTTAAATGGCGACCTGATGGTACCGTTCAATATGCTGAAAACCCACCTAAAAAATATCAAGATATATTACCTATTTATTGGGAAGGTAAAGAGTATGAATCGCTCTGGAATGAGTGTTTGGATATACTTCTGTATTGGATTGATTGTGGTATTAATATCTTCAGGGTTGATAACCCACATACAAAACCTTATTATTTTTGGAATTGGGCAATATCAGAGGTGAAAAAGAAGCACCCAGACGTTATTTTCTTAGCGGAGGCTTTTACAAAACCAAAGGTAATGCAACAATTAGCTAAGCAAGGCTATACCCAATCATATACATATTTCACGTGGAGGAACAATAAGCATGAGTTAATTGAGTATATGACAGAATTAACTCAGACTGATCAACGTGAATATATGCGACCGAATTTTTGGCCAAATACACCCGATATCAACCCATATCATTTGCAAGGAGCCAATGAATCAAAATACATTCAGCGCTATGTGCTGGCAGCAACTTTAAGTTCTAATATTGGGATTTATGGACCTGTATTTGAACAACAGTTGGATGAGGCTATACCAGGTAAGGAAGAATATTACATGTCTGAAAAATTTGAGGTAAAACATTATGATTGGAATGTTCAAAACAAACTTACTTTCATAATATCTAAGGTAAATGCTATTCGTCATGAGCATGAGGCATTGCAGCAGACAAATAATATTAAATTTTGTCATGTAGAAAATGATAATCTTTTAGCTTTCTATAAATGGAACGATTCAAAAACAGATGAACTTCTTATCATTGTAAGTCTAGATCAATACTACGCACAACAAGGTACAGTGCAATTACCATTGCATGAAATTGGCGTTCATTCTGGACATCAAATTACTGTAAGTGATTTGGTAACAGGAAGTAGTTATAATTGGTATAATGAGTGGAATTTTATAGAGTTACATCCAACATTGCCATTTCATATATTTAAAATAAATAAATAGTAATGTCTAAAAAGAAATCCACAACCGTTGATCTTAAGACACCGTACAATTTTAATGTACAGTGGGAGGAAATAATGGAGAATGAGGATTTCATCAAAATATTTCTCTCTGATATTCTTGAAAACTATATAATAAAGCAGAGATGGTATGGTGGTAAATCTAGTAGGTTGAAATATATTGAACTTGCTGAGTATTTTCGGATTCAGCAAAATGAAGAAGTATATTATGGTTTAATACTAGAGGTAAATTTTTATGAGGCATTTTTTCAGCATTATTTTTTACCTATTGCATTTGTTTCAGACGAGAGTTTTGCAAAGGACGATCGTATACTTCCTATTAGTATTCAAAATCAAAAAGGATTTATTATTGATGCTGTAAATCTAGAAGCCTTTAGAAAGGTTGTTTTTGAGCGTATCTTAACGGCTGTACCAAAGGATAGAACGCGTGTTCAGTATAAAAAGAGCTCAATATTTAAGGATTGTATATATGAATCATCTCGATTCATGGGAATGGAACAGAGCAATACATCCATAATCTATAATGAAAAGTATGTTTTAAAATTCTTCAGAAGAATTTATGCAGACCGAAATCCAGATTATGAAATGAGCCGTTTTCTTTCCGAAAAGAAAGATTTTAAAAATACTCCAGCCTATTTAGGTTGTGTGCAAATAAAAGATCATGAAAATACCAATATTACTATTGCCTTAATGAATGAAATGGTGCCTAATGAAGGTGATGCTTGGGAATATATGCTTCAGGAACTACATAAGGTTTTTTTAAATTTAGAATATAAGAATATAAGGATAGATCGTTTGCCACATACTGAAATGTTTGAGCGATTGGATATAAGAGATATTCCACCACAAATTATTGTTTGGGCTGGACTTAATGTGTTCACAAAGATTCAGACATTGGCTAAGCGAACGGCAGAAATGCATATAGCATTGGGTTCAGAATTTGAAGATACTTCATTCACGCCAACACGTTTTAATGGTGACTATACGGTTTGGTTAAAAAACAGATTATTATATCAATTTCAGAATCGATTGAATGCTATAGAGAACAACCTTCATAAGTTAGAAGGATTAGCGCTTGAACTAGCTAATGAGTTTCTTGAAAAGAAAAATGAAATTAGAAAACGCTTTGTAAAGTTTGATTGGACTAAGTTAAAAGGTGAACGTTTAAGGGTTCACGGCGATTATCATTTAGGACAGATCTTGGTAAAGGATGACGATTTCTACATTTTAGATTTTGAAGGTGAACCTGAGAGTACTATTAGAGACCGTAAGGTGAAACAGCCACCATTAAAAGATGTTGCAGGCTTATTTAGATCGTTTCATTATGCAATATATGCGACAATATTCAACAATTTAGATAATTACACACAGAGTAAAGAAGCACTCTTTGAAGCTGGAGAAATATTATATCAATATTTTATTGGATTGTTTTTAGGTACTTATGTACAGGAGATACAAGATGCAAACATCAATATAGGTTATCAACAAGAACGCATCTTTTTGCTTAAATATTCATTGCTTGAAAAAGCAGTTTATGAATTGGGTTACGAACTTAATTCACGCCCAAGATGGGCAGTGATTCCACTAAAAGGAATTTCAAATATAATCAACCACTAATTTTATGGCAGAAGTAATTGCACACAGCTTATTCACTGATTTTGATATAGATTTATTTAAATCGGGTAAACACTATCGCCTATACAAAAAATTTGGTTCGCATATGACTACTGTTAATGGTGTAGAAGGAACCTATTTTGCAGTTTGGGCACCAAGTGCAAAAATGGTATCGGTTGTAGGAGACTTTAATTATTGGTTAGAAGGAGACCACAAACTTAATGTACGTTGGGATGGCAGTGGAGTATGGGAAGGTTTTATCCCAGAAGTAGGTAAAGGAAATGTATACAAGTATAAAATTCACAGTCATCATAACGATATTAAAACAGAAAAAGCAGATCCTTATGCAAGACGCTGCGAGCATCCACCCAATACAGCTTCAATAGTTTGGGATGACAATTACAAGTGGAAGGATACTAAATGGATGAAAAAGCGTAAGGTTCACAATGCGCTAAATGCACCTTATTCGGTTTATGAAGTACATTTGGGTTCATGGAAAAAACAGTTGGAAGAAAATAGATTTCTTTCTTATAAAGAATTATCGGATGATCTAGTGAAATATGTAAAGGAAATGAACTTTACGCATGTAGAATTGATGCCTGTTATGGAATATCCTTATGATCCATCTTGGGGTTATCAACTTACAGGTTATTTTGCACCTACGTCTCGTTTTGGTTATCCTGAAGAATTTAAATTACTAGTTGATAAACTACACCAAAATGACATTGGTATTATTTTAGATTGGGTACCATCACACTTTCCAGAAGATACTCATGGTCTTGGTTTCTTTGATGGTTCAGCATTGTACGAGCATCCGGATAAGAGAAAAGGGTATCATCCAGATTGGAAGAGTTTGATTTTTAATTACGGTCGTAATGAGGTTAAATCTTTCCTAATCAGTAATGCAATTTTTTGGTTAGATCAATATCATGCTGATGGTTTGCGTGTTGATGCTGTGGCATCTATGTTATTTTTGGATTATAGTAGGGAAGACGGTGAGTGGGAACCTAATATGTTTGGTGGTAGGGAGAATTTAGAAGCAATTTCCTTTATGAGGGAAATGAATGAAGCGGTTTATTCTACATATCCAGATGTACAGACTATTGCAGAAGAATCTACGTCTTTTCCAATGGTGTCAAAGCCTACAAGTATTGGAGGATTAGGGTTTGGAATGAAATGGATGATGGGATGGATGCATGATACCTTACAGTATTTTGCTAAAGAACCTATTTATAGAAAACATCACCAAAATGATTTAACCTTTAGTATGACCTATGCGTTTACCGAGAACTTTATGTTACCATTGAGTCATGATGAGGTGGTTTATGGAAAGCGTTCCATATTAGGTCGTATGCCTGGAGATGAATGGCAAAAATTTGCTAATTTGAGATTGCTCTACTCATATATGTTTACTCATCCAGGAACAAACTTATTATTTCAAGGTGCTGAATTTGGTCAGAGTGAAGAATGGAATTTTCAACAAAGTCTAGATTGGCATTTGCTTCAATATGCGCCTCATAATGGTGTGCAGGCATTAATAAAGGATTTAAATATACTTTATAAAAATGAACCAGCACTTTACGAAAAGCAATTTTCAGGTGAAGGATTTGAATGGATTGATTATAACGATTCGGAGAATTCGGTCTTAGTGTACATTAGAAAAGGAAACGATGAATCAAATGATTTAGTTATCGCTTGTAATATGACGCCTGTACCGAGGGAAAATTATAAAATGGGAGTGCCTAGAAAAGGCAAACTAAAAGAAATATTTAATAGCAACCTAAAAAAGTATTTCGGTAGTGGTGAATACAAGAATAAAGTGCAATCCACAAAACCAGAATCTTGGCAATTCAGGGATAATTCAATAGATGTAAATATTCCACCCTTAGGCGCAGTAGTTTTAAAATACACTCGTTAAAATCTTATTATTTTGATATAAAAATTGTGAGATAAATAAAATAACTAACCGAAAACGTTATAGTTAACAATTCTATATAATTAGACTATTATACACTTTCTTAAGTTCTATTTTTTCCGTTTTTTTACGTGTTTTTTGATTAAAATCATGCTATGATTACAAATACAGAATTAGAAAATAAAGGGAATCAGTTCCCTTCAAAAATAATAGGCTTTGAAAAGGATGTTGATAAATTATATTTCTCAACGGATAATGATGTTATTCTTCAGTTAACAGTAGTTAGAGATAGTCTGCTCAGATTCAGATATACAACAGTGGGTAATTTTGATAATGACTTTTCGTATGCAATTACTAAATACGCTAGTACTGGTTATAATAAACTAGAAATTGAGGAAAACGAAGATTGTTATATTGTAATAACGTCAAAATTACGTTGTGAGATTTCTAAAGAAAGCCTAAGGATATCATTATTCGATGTTAAGGATGGTGTACTTATAAATGAAGATGAAATTGGATTTCACTGGGAGGAAAGTTATCAATATGGAGGCAATATTGTTAAAATGAGTAAAGTCTCAAATGATGGCGAAAGCTATTACGGACTTGGAGACAAACCAAATCATTTAAATCTTAAGGGAAAACGCTATAATAATTGGGTAACTGATTCTTATGCTTATGGTAAGGATACAGACCCTATTTATAAGGCTATTCCATTTTATACAGGTCTTCATCATGACAAGGCTTATGGTATTTTCTTTGATAATACTTTTCAAACGTACTTTGATTTTGCGCAAGAAAGACGTAATGTCACAAGCTTTTGGGCACAAGGAGGGGAAATGAACTATTACTTTTTCTATGGTCCAAAAATGAGCGATGTCGTAGAAAGTTATACTGACTTGACAGGAAAACCACATGAATTACCACCATTATGGGCACTTGGTTTTCATCAATGTAAATGGAGTTATTACCCTGAGAGTAAAGTAAAAGAAATTACTTCTACGTTTAGAAAACTTAAAATTCCTTGCGATGCTATTTATTTAGACATTGATTATATGGATGGTTTCCGTTGTTTTACATGGAACAAGGAATATTTTCCAGATCCAAAGGGAATGGTGAAAGAGCTTAAAGAACAGGGCTTTAAAACCGTTGCTATAATTGATCCGGGAATTAAAATAGATAAGGACTATTCTGTATTTAAAGAGGCTCTAGAAAAAGATTATTTCTGTAAGCGTGCGGATGGACCGTATATGAAAGGTAAAGTTTGGCCAGGTGAATGTTATTTCCCTGATTTTACAAATCCAGAAGTAAGAGATTGGTGGTCTGGTCTGTTTAAAGAACTAATCGAAGAAATAGGTATTAAAGGAGTTTGGAATGATATGAACGAACCTGCGGTAATGGAAGTTCCTAATAAAACATTCCCAGATGACGTACGTCACGACTATGATGGTAATCCTTGCAGTCATAAAAAGGCTCACAATGTATATGGTATGCAGATGGCAAGAGCCACTTACCAAGGATTAAAAAAATATAGCTATCCTAAGCGTCCATTTGTTATTACAAGGGCAGCATATTCTGGCACCCAGCGATATACGTCGACTTGGACAGGTGATAATGTAGCTACGTGGGAACATTTGTGGATTGCTAATATCCAAGCCCAACGACTAGCCATGTCTGGTTTCTCATTTGCAGGTAGCGATATAGGAGGTTTTGCTGAGCAACCACAAGGTGAACTTTTTACGCGTTGGATTCAACTTGGAGTATTTCACCCATTTTTTAGAGTACATTCATCGGGAGATCATGGCGATCAAGAACCATGGGCATTTGATGAGGATGTAACTGATATTGTTAGAAAATTTATTGAAATTAGATATCAGCTCTTACCATATCTGTACACTGCATTTTATAATTATGCTGATCATGGGACACCTATCTTAAAATCTTTGGTACTCTATGATCAAGAAGATGTACACACCCATTATAGAACTGATGAATTTATTTTTGGTGAGCAAATATTAGCTTGTCCTGTTTTAGAACCAAATGCTAAAGGACGCAGAATGTATGTGCCTCGAGGCAACTGGTATGACTACTGGACTGATGAGATTGTAAAAGGAGGTAAAGAAATGTGGGTTGACTCTGATATTGACAGTATGCCAATCTTTATTAAAGAAGGTACAGTCATTCCTAAATATCCAATACAACAATATGTAGGTGAAAAAAACATCGACGAAATAACATTAGAAATCTATTACAAGAAAGGTAAAGAATCTAGTGAGTTGTATAGCGATGCTAATGATGGTTTTGATTACAAAAAGGGAAGATATAGTCTTAGAACCTTTAAATTAACAGGTAGAACAAAAGAACTTATTATTAATCAGCACAAAGAGGGTAAATTTATTACACCATACGAAACCTTTAAAATAAAAGTTCATGGTCTACCATTTGAAATTGGTGAAATTCAGATAGATAATGAGAAAATCTCATTGAATCATTTAGTGTCCAATGGAACAAGCTCCTTTGTTGTGGATAAGAATTTCTCAGAGTTGCATATAATTAGTAAATAAATAAGTGACCAAATCATAATTTTCGGGTCAAATTGATGAATTCATTTTTGTAAATTAGTATTCGTCATAAAAACCATTAGCGATGCGACTTAAAAAAATATTACTAACTGTTGGTGTTATTGCGGTGATTGTATCATGCGCAACCAATCCATTCACTGGAAAAAAAACGATGGCCTTTGTGTCAAATGACCAATTATTCCCAGCAGCCTTTGCTCAGTATAGTCAAGTATTAAGTGAAAACAAGGTAATCACCGGTACATCTGATGCCGATATGATAACGAGAGTTGGTCAAAGAATTGCCGTTGCTGCAGAACGCTGGTTAAATGCTAATGGCTACCAAGGATATTTAGACGATTACAAATGGGAATATAAGTTAATCGAATCAGAACAAGTAAACGCTTGGTGTATGCCAGGTGGTAAAATAGCCTTTTATACTGGGATTTTGCCGATTGCTCAAAACGAAACAGGTGTTGCTTCTATAATGGGTCATGAAGTTGCACACGCTTTAGCAAATCACGGACAACAAAGAATGAGCTCAGGTATACTCCAACAGGCTGGAGGTGTAGCTGTTGCAGTTGCTACCGGAAACGAAAGCCCAGAGAAACAACAAATGTGGATGCAGGCTTATGGATTAGGTTCTTCTATTGGTGGTGTTTTACCTTTTAGTAGAGGGCATGAGACTGAAGCTGATAAGATAGGATTATATTTAATGGCAATGGCTGGTTATAATCCTGATGAAGCAGCGGAGTTATGGAAGCGTATGAAAGCAAATAGTGGAGGTCAAGCACCACCAGAGTTCTTAAGCACACATCCAAGTAATGATACGAGAATTCAAAATTTACAAGCATTAGCACCTGATGCTAAAGCAGAAGCTAAAAAATTTGGTATAACCTCATTTAGACCTCTAAATTAAGATAGATTTCATATTATTTGATTAAATTAGAAGCTGTTCTTAGGAACAGTTTTTTTAATACACAAATATGAGCAATCTTAAGAAAGGAAGTAAAAAATTATTGCATGCTTGGGCATTTTATGATTGGGCAAATTCAGTTTATCCACTGGTGATTTCATCGGCAGTATTTCCTATATTTTATGGAGCACTAACCATAATCAAAGACGAAGAAACTGGTAGAATATTAGATGATACTGTTACTTTTCTAGGATATGAGTTTAATAATGATTCCCTAATTAGTTATGTAACAGCTTTCAGTTTCCTTATTGTTTCATTTCTATCGCCAATTCTTTCAGGTATTTCAGATTATGTGGGTAACAAAGAATCATTTATGAAGTTCTTTTGTTATTTAGGTGCTTTGTCTTGTATTGGTTTGTATTGGTTTTCTTTGGAGAATATAGTTTTTGGAATGCTTTGTTATGTATTTGGTTTAGTAGGATTTTGGGGAAGTCTTGTATTTTATAATTCATATTTACCAGATATTGCTTATCCTGAACAGCAAGATAAGGTTAGCGCAAAAGGCTTTTCATTAGGTTATATAGGTAGTATGATTTTACTCCTTTTAAACCTTGTGATGATATTAAAATACGGATGGTTTGGTTTTGAAAGTGAAGTGCAACCAACTAGGATAGCCTTTATTTTAGTTGGAGTATGGTGGATATTATTTGCGCAGTATACTTTTAAATATTTACCAACAGGAACGCATGAAGGCCATAAGGTCACTAAAACTGTATTAATGTCTGGCTTTAATGAATTAAAGAAAATATGGATTGCTCTAAAGTCTAACAAAATTTTAAAACGTTACTTGTCTGCTTTTTTCGTCTATAGTATGGCAGTTCAAACTATAATGATAGCTGCAACATATTTTGCTGTTGAAGAATTAGACTGGGGAAAGCAAGATTCTACGACAGGCTTGATTGTTAGTATACTTTTAATACAATTAATTGCAGTATTTGGTGCTAATTATACAGCGAAATTATCAAAAAAGATTGGGAATATTAAAGCCTTGATATGGGTAATATGTATTTGGATTCTTATTTGTGGTTTTGCTTATTTTGTAACTACACCTACTCATTTTTATATTACCGCGGCTTCGGTCGGTTTGGTTATGGGTGGCATTCAAGCTTTATCTAGATCAACATATAGCAAATTAATACCTCTAGGTACTGAGGATACAGCATCCTATTTTAGTTTTTATGATGTTGCCGAGAAAATAGGTATAGTAATAGGTATGTTTATGTACGGTTTTGTTGCAAGTATAACTGGTAGTATGAGGTATTCAATATTGTTTTTAATTATCTTTTTTGTAATAGGATTAGCTATTCTTAGTACAATTAAGAATGTTTATATTGTCGAAGAGTAATCTATACCATATTTATTTATAAAAATATTCTTAATTTTATCATGCTATGATAAGGAGAATATTAATACTGTTTTCGTTCATGTGGCTATTTATGGCAATTACTTGTGATAATGAACCATATGATGGAGATGTTATTGTCAATGATATTGACAATTGCCTAATGGCCGAAGAATTAACTACTCAAGCCTTAATTGGCTTTGCTAATAGCGATATTGAAAGTTATAATTTATTATGTCAGGCCTATCGAGATGCAATTGAAAATCAGATTGAAATTTGCGGTGACGAATATGGTTATTTACAAGATATAATTGATGGACTAGGTGACTGCATAATTGATGATAATAATACTACAGAATGTGAAATGGCGGTGGTGGCATCTGCCTTGGCTTTGGAAGTATTAGAAGATGCTATCAGTGTTGAATATATGGCTGCTTGTATAGCTTATCGTGAAGCACTTGAAAACCAAATTTTTAATTGTGGAGATGATGGTACTTTATTAAATATAATTTTGGAATTAGGTAATTGTGAACCTGATATATTTAATGTAGTTGGAGATTGGAAACTTATAGTTTGGCAATCTGATATTCCAAGGGATATTGATAGTGATGGGATAGAAACAAGTGATTATTTAACAGAGATTGATTGCTTTAATAATGAAACAGCTTCATTTAATTCTGATGGTACAGGGACATTGTATTACAGAGAATCCATGGAAATAGAGGTTAGCTCTCCAACAAATGATCCTTCTGATCTTGAATATAGTATTGAATGTTATGAGGATATTAGAACATTTGGATTTACTTGGACGCAAGAAGGTGATTCAATTACCGTAACATTAAATAGCGATGGAACTGTATTAGATTTTTTTAGAAATGGAGATGTAATATTTGTAGCAATGAGAGACTTTTTCGTAGCAACAAGTACGAGCTCAAATGTAGACGATATTATCCAGGACATTATTTGGGCATATGTTCAGTTCTAATAAAAAAACCACGTCAATAAATCGTGGCTTTTCATTTTTGGTTGGATTTCTTTTAATTACTAATATCTCCAGAACCAACCAAGGCTAACTTAAAGTCATCTGCATCGATTGTACCTTGATTATTGATCATTACCTTGTTATATCTGTTGTAAACTTCCAACTTTGTAGGTTGGTTTCCAGAATTACACTGCAATAGTAACTGTGCGATATCTTGATTGGTTGATGTCAAAAAAATAATTGCTTTGTTATATAGATAATACTAATCATTCAGTGTTACAGTTTAATTAAAAAAAGTTTTAGTATAAATACAGGTAATGGCACAACAATTGAAATTATATAGATGTGAATAACTTTGAACATCCTGTAATTACTTGATATTCAACATAAAGTTAATTATTAATATTTTTAATAAAATGCTATTCGAATTTTTTTAATGACAGAATGGCTTGTAAATAATATGAAAAAATCTAATTTTTTAAGTCTTGACAGTTTGTCATTTCAGGATTTTGATGAAAACTCAGAATTAATTCCTTTAATGACTCCTGAGGATGAAGAACTTATAAATAAAGAATCATTACCCGAATCTTTACCAATTTTGCCACTTCGGAATACTGTTTTGTTTCCTGGGGTAGTAATCCCAATTACTGCTGGACGTGATACATCAATAAAGTTAATTAATGATGCAAATAATGCTGGTAAGGTAATCGGTGTTGTTGCACAAAAGGATGAAGCTGTAGAAAATCCTTCAGCAAAAGATATTTATAAGACTGGTACAGTTGCGAGAATATTAAAGGTTCTTAAAATGCCAGATGGTAATACTACAGTTATTATTCAAGGTAAAAAAAGGTTTCAGATTAATGAGATTATATCTGAAAAACCTTATTTGTCTGCAACTATTTCAGATCTGCCTCAATCAAAACCTTCAAATGATAATAAAGAATTTGCGGCGATTATTGATTCCATTAAAGACTTGTCTTTAGAAATAATTAAGGAAAGTCCAAATATCCCTACAGAAGCAACATTTGCCATTAAGAATATAGAAAGTAGTTCATTTTTAGTCAATTTTGTGTCTTCAAACATGAATCTCAAAGTTGCTGAAAAACAAAAACTGCTAGAAATAAATGATCTTCAAGAACGAGCTTTAGAGACGTTGCGTTTCATGAATATTGAATATCAGAAGTTGGAGCTTAAAAATGATATTCAAAGCAAGGTTCAGAGCGATATGAATCAACAGCAACGCGAATATTTTTTACATCAGCAACTTAAAACAATACAAGAAGAATTAGGTGGTACAGCTTCTTCTGGACAAGAAATTGAAGAAATGAAGGTTCGAGCCAAAGAAATGAAGTGGGATGAAAAGGTTAAAAACCACTTTGATAAGGAGTTGGCCAAAATGCAGAGAATGAATCCTCAGGTGGCTGAGTATTCTATTCAAAGAAATTATTTAGATCTATTTTTAGATTTACCTTGGAATGAATATAGTAGTGACCAATTCGATTTAAAACGCGCAAAACAAATCTTGGATCGCGATCATTTTGGTTTAGATGATGTGAAGAAACGTATTATAGAATACCTGGCTGTTCTGAAGTTGCGTAACGATATGAAATCTCCAATTTTATGTCTTTATGGACCTCCAGGTGTAGGAAAGACGTCGTTGGGTAAGTCAATTGCTGAAGCATTAGGCAGAGAATATGTGAGGATATCTTTAGGAGGATTACGTGATGAAGCTGAAATTAGAGGTCATAGAAAAACTTATATAGGAGCTATGCCTGGAAGAATCATTCAGAGCTTAAAAAAAGCAGGCACTTCAAATCCTGTCTTTGTTCTGGATGAAATTGATAAATTATCGTCAGGTCATCAGGGAGACCCATCATCGGCAATGTTAGAGGTTTTAGACCCAGAGCAAAACAATGAATTTTATGATAATTTCCTCGAAATGGGCTATGACCTTTCAAAGGTAATGTTCATTGCTACTTCAAATAGCTTAAATACCATTCAACCAGCATTAAGAGATAGAATGGAAATAATTAATGTCACTGGTTATACTATAGAAGAGAAGGTAGAAATCGCTAAACGCCATCTTTTACCCAAGCAACTGGAAGAGCATGGTTTGGATTCTAGTGCTTTAAAAATTACAAAACCTCAATTAGAAAAAATTGTTGAAGGATATACACGTGAATCAGGAGTAAGAGGATTAGAAAAGCAAATTGCAAAAATGGTACGCTATGCCGCAAAGAATATCGCAATGGAAAAGACTTACGATGTAAAGGTATCTAATGAAGACGTTATTGAAGTTCTTGGAAGCCCTAGGCTAGAAAGAGATAAATACGAAAATAACAATGTTGCAGGTGTTGTTACAGGACTTGCTTGGACACGAGTTGGTGGTGACATATTATTTATCGAATCTATTTTATCCAAAGGAAAAGGAAGCTTAACAATTACAGGTAACTTAGGAAAAGTGATGAAAGAGTCTGCGACTATAGCGATGGAATATATTAAGGCCAACGCAGATAAATTAAACATTAATCCAGAGGTGTTTGATAAGTATAATGTTCATATCCATGTACCTGAAGGAGCTACACCGAAAGACGGTCCTAGTGCTGGCGTTTCAATGTTAACATCTTTAGTATCTTTGTTTACGCAACAAAAAGTAAAGAAAAGTTTAGCAATGACAGGTGAAATTACTTTACGCGGAAAAGTTTTACCTGTAGGTGGAATTAAGGAAAAAATATTAGCTGCTAAGCGTGCAAGAATAAAAGAAATTTTACTTTGCGAAGATAATAAACGTGATATCGATGAAATTAAACCTGAATATTTAAAAGGTTTAACCTTTCATTTCGTAAAGGAAATGAGTGATGTCATAGATATTGCGATTACAAATCAAAAGGTTAGAAATGCTAAAAAGTTGTAAACTTTATTTTGCATTCTCATTCTTCATTCTAAATGTATTTTTATCATTTGGTCAAGAGATTGAGTATAAGGACGTAATATTAGACGGTAAATCAGCTAAATTAAACGTTGAAACGGGAGAAATTACTCTCGTAAAGCCAAAGGAGGTATTAAAGTTCAAAGACACTAGTGTACAAAAAGAAGATTTTCAAAAAGATTTTCATATTGTAAATGAAGGAGAAACTTTATTATATATTTCAAAAAAGTATGGTGTATCTATTAATATCCTTAAAAAGGCCAATGGCTTAGAAACTACACTCATTGATGCTGGAGAAAAATTAAGAATAAGAAATTTTGATAATTATAATCCTCAAACCAGTAAACCAATTTCAAGAGGAGTTCATAATTTTAATTCAGATTTTCATTCAGTTAAAAATGGGGAAACCTTATATGGTATTGCCAAGCGCTATGAGATTGATATAATTACTTTAAAGCAAGAGAATAAATTAAATTCCAACACCATTAGTGAAGGTCAAAAGCTTCAAATTAGAAATTTTGATCTTTCAAAGGCTATAAATTCAACCCAAATATGGGTTGTAAAAGTGGGTGATACATTGTGGAGCATAGCATCCAAAACAGGAACAACCGTTAGTAAGCTTAAGCGTATTAATGGTCTTCAAGGCGATGTAATTAAAGTAGGACAAAAACTAGTTCTAAAATAGAATTCTATTCATCCAAAAAATAAAAATTACATACTCTCGTTTTAAGATAGATTTAGTTATTTTGCAAATCTATGATGAAAGGGATTTCTAGCTTGTTATTGATACTTTTTTCGTTGCCATTATTTGGCCAATTAGGTGGTGAATCTACTTTTCAGTTTCTAAATTTAGTATCCTCTCCAAGACAAGCCGCATTAGGCGGTAAAATTATAACAAATTTTGACCATGACGTTACAGAAGCATTATATAATCCTGCGTCTATTAACAGTGCCATGAGTAATCAGTTGGCAGTTAACTACTCAAGTTATCTTGGAGGAATAAGCTATGGAACAGCGGCATATGCTTATACTTGGGACAGACACGTCCAAACCTTTCATTTTGGGGTGACTTATATTAACTATGGCAGTTTTGATGGTTACGATGTTAATGGTATATCTACTGGGTCATTTAATGGTAATGAAGCTGCAATATCATTGGGCTACAATTACAATATACCGTTTACGGATTTTTATGTTGGTGCAAACCTTAAGATAATTACCTCTTTATTAGAACAATATAATTCAATTGGTGGCGCGGTTGATTTAGGTGTCATGTATATAAATGAAGATTTAGATTTTCATGCAGCTCTAACTGTAAGGAACTTAGGGGCTCAATTCACAACATATGCTGGGCAAAACGAACCACTACCTTTTGAGGTTAATTTTGGTATGTCTCAAAAATTGGAGAATGTACCATTGAGATGGCACCTTACATTAGAGAATTTGCAAGAATGGCCTATAGGTGTTGCTAACCCCTCAAGAGCAATCACTGATTTAGATGGAAATCAGACTCAAGAAAAAGTGAGTTTTTTTAATAATGCATTAAGACATTTAATTCTGGGAGCAGAATTATTCCCGGAAGGTGGCTTTAATTTAAGATTAGGTTATAACTTTAGAAGGTCTGAAGAATTAAGAATAGTTGACCAAAGAAGCTTTTCGGGTATTTCTGTTGGAGTTGGTATAAAACTAAATAAAATGAGATTTAGCTATACTCATGCAAGATATACCAGTGCTTCAAATACTAGTTTTTTTGGATTACAGATAGATTTAGAGTAATGAATAAAATAGTTATTGCCATAGATGGATTTTCCTCAACAGGAAAAAGTACAATTGCGAAACGTTTGGCCAAGCAACTAAATTATATTTATGTTGATACTGGTGCAATGTATAGAGCAGTAACTTATTTTGCATTAAAAAATGACTTCATCAAAAACAAGAAGTTAGATTCCGAAGCACTTATTAGTAGCTTACAGGATATTAATATATCATTCAAGTTTAATGATGAACTTGGTTTCGCTGAGGTTTATCTAAATGGAGAAAATATAGAATCAGAAATTCGCACATTAGAAGTTTCAAGTTATGTAAGTCCTGTTGCCACTCTTTCTCAAGTCAGAAGAAAATTAGTAGAGCAGCAACAGCTTATGGGAAAAGGGAAGGGGATCGTAATGGACGGAAGAGACATTGGTACCGTAGTTTTTCCAGATGCAGAGTTGAAAATATTTATGACAGCTTCAGTTGAGACACGAGCTAAGAGAAGATTTAAAGAACTTTTAGAATGTGAACATAACTTGAGTTATGATAAAGTTTTAGAAAATGTCATAACACGGGATCGAATTGATTCAACAAGAGAAGATTCACCTTTAGTTATTGCCGATAACGCTATCGAGATTGATAATTCTGATCTTAATATAGAAGAACAAGTTGAAACTATTTTAAAACTAGTAAATAAGTCTATAAAAAAAGACTTTACGTAGTAAGGCCTTTGATTAATTTGTTATTTCCATTATAAATTCGGTATAATTAATTCTTGATCTGGATAAATCAAATCAGCATTTTTTAATATATCAGAATTAGCAGAAAATATTTCTTTATACTTCTTTGCATCACCATAATAGTGCATAGCAATCTTTCCTGAAGTTTCACCTGAAGCAACCGTATGTCTTGCATAAATAATTTGATCTACAACTTTAATGTCTGCTATAATATCACTTGGGTTATCTACATCAATTTCCTTGATTTTATCCCAAAGAAGATTTTTTTAATATTGTGTAGATGCAGTACCCCAAACCTTTAGTTTACCTTCAGATTCTTCAATCTTTCCGTCTTGAATATTTAATTGTTGTCCTAAGTCTAATACATCTTGGTATTTTGCCTTTACCATAATTATTAAGATTTTTATTTGTTAATAGTTAGGTAAATATATCAATTTAATTACCCAAAAATTAGTTCTTTAGCTTCAAATTGATGCACTATTTTTAAGACACAGTTTTTTTTAATTAAGACACTAAAAAGAGCATTTTTTCAGGTCAGAAAATAAAAACCATATATTTTGGGGTTTTTAAAATTGGATTATCTTTGAGGTAATTCCAGCGATCAGAAAATTTGAAGATATGAAAAGGTCTAATTACACATTAATTATACTTAGTTTATGGTTAACAGCCTGTTCTTTTGGTGATGATGATGGAGGTAACCAAGAACCACCTTTTGAGGTTACTATCATACCGGATATAACGGTACAGGTAGGTGAAGTTCTAAATAGACCACCAGGTTCTGATATTACAGATTTGGTTGATTTTGGTCAACCAAGCGGAGTATCTTCATCCGATTTTACTTTAGAGGTTCAATTTGGTCAACGCATAATTTTTGATCAACCTTCATCTGGATTAGGATTAAATCAAGGAATTTTATATTCTAGACTTGCATTTTTTGAGGAAAACCCTGCTGATTCTGGTGTTTTTGATGTACCAGTTGACACATTAGATATATATGGTTCTCTATTTGATAAATCAGTTGCAGATCCTGGATCAGGTAATGCAGTTGAATTTCAAGGAGATAATAATAGAAGTTTATCTAGTTTTTTAAATCTAGAAGTCATTGGTCAAGACAATACTGAAGAACTAGAATATAAATACGAAATTGAAGTCGCTATATATGATGATGAGACTGTAGTTGGTTATTATGTCATTGACCCTAAACTAATTGTTAAGGCAAACGATTAGAGAATAATTATCCAATTAATATAATGCCTTAAAAGTAAATTAGATATGTACTCTTAAGGCTTTTTATTTTTATTTTTTTAAACAATCTAAATAAATTGCTAGTGGTTTTGTAAAAGTCCGATTTTATTGTACTTTTGCAGACCTTTTTGGTGGACAATTGGAGAGTAAAAAAGGAAATAAGATAAACAAAAATAACTTCTGGAGCTTTTCCACCATTCTTTCAAAAGATACAGAATACAAATTTTAATCAGCAAAATGGCTGAAAAGAAAACAAAAAAAGCTGAAGTTGAAGTAACTGAAGCTACTACAGTTGAAGCTCCAGTAGTCTCTGAAGCTCAAGCAAATCCAGAAAAATTCTTAAAGGAGTTCGATTGGCACAATTATGAAGAAGGAATTGAGCAAGTTGCGGACAAAAAGTTAGAAGAATTTGAAAAATTAGTATCTGAAAACTTTGTAGACACTTTAGATGATGAAGTTGTTGAAGGAGAAGTAATACACATTACAGATAGAGATGCTATTATTGACATTAACGCAAAGTCAGAGGGTGTAATTTCTCTTAATGAGTTCCGTTACAATCCAGATTTAAAAGTTGGTGATAAAGTTGAGGTCTTAATTGACGTTCGTGAAGATGCAACTGGTCAATTGGTATTATCTCACAGAAAAGCTCGTGTAATTAAAGCATGGGATAGAGTTAATAACGCACATGATACTGGTGAAATCGTTAACGGTTTTGTAAAATGTAGAACCAAAGGTGGTATGATCGTTGACGTTTTTGGGATTGAAGCTTTCTTACCAGGATCTCAAATTGATGTTAAGCCAATTCGAGATTACGATCAGTATGTTAATAAAACTATGGAATTCAAGGTTGTTAAAATAAATCACGAGTTCAAAAACATAGTAGTTTCTCATAAGGCTCTTATAGAGGCGGATATTGAAGAACAAAAGAAAGAAATCATTGGTCAGTTAGAAAAAGGTCAAGTATTAGAAGGTGTTGTTAAAAACATTACTTCTTACGGTGTATTCATCGATTTAGGTGGTGTAGATGGTTTAGTCCATATTACAGATTTATCTTGGTCTAGAATTAACCATCCAAATGAAATTGTAGAATTAGACCAAAAACTTAATGTTGTAATTTTAGATTTTGATGAAAACAAATCAAGAATTCAATTAGGTCTAAAGCAATTATCTAAGCATCCTTGGGAAGCATTAGGAGAAGAGGTAAAAGTTGGTGACAAAGTAAAAGGAAAAGTAGTAGTAATTGCAGATTACGGTGCTTTTGTTGAGGTTGCCGAAGGAGTGGAAGGATTAGTTCACGTCAGTGAGATGTCTTGGTCAACGCATTTACGTTCAGCACAAGATTTTGTTGCTGTAGGAGATGAAATAGAAGCGGTTATCTTAACCCTAGATAGAGAAGATAGAAAAATGTCACTTGGTATTAAGCAATTAACACCAGATCCTTGGACTGATATCACTTCTAAATATCCTTCAGGTTCCAAGCATTCAGGTATAGTACGTAACTTTACTAATTTTGGAGTATTTGTTGAATTAGAAGAAGGTATCGACGGATTAATTTATATCTCTGATTTATCTTGGACTAAGAAAATTAAGCATCCATCAGAATTCTGTAACGTAGGTGATAAGTTAGACGTTGTGGTATTGGAGTTAGACGTTGAAGGACGTAAATTATCTCTTGGACATAAGCAAACAACTGAAAATCCATGGGATAAATATGAAAAAGAATTTGCTTTAGGAACTTCTCATAATGCAGCTGTAGCTGAAATCGTTGATAAAGGTGCAACTGTTAAGTTTAATGAGGATATTGTTGCTTTTATACCATCTCGTCATTTAGAGAAAGAGGATGGTTCTAAACTTAAGAAAGGTGAAGAAGCAGAATTTAAGATCATAGAATTCAATAAAGAATTTAAACGTGTTGTAGCTTCTCATGCAGCAGTATTTAGAGAAGAGGAAGCTAAGATCGTTAAGAAAGCTGTTAAAAGAGCTGAGGCTCAAGCAGCAGAAGCTAAGCCTACCTTAGGTGATGCAAACGATGCTTTACAGGCGCTTAAAGATAAAATGGACGGGAAGAAATAATTCTCTCATTAAATTTAAAAAAAAGCCTTTCATTGTGAAAGGCTTTTTTGGTTAGGGAAGGTTTCTTTTTAGCTTAGTTGAATAATTCCTTACAATATTGGTCAGCCATACAGTGGCCAGAAAATTCTGGTAAAACATCTTCAATACCATTGAAAACTATTTCTTGCCATTTTTTTGGCTTATCAAAATATATTGGTATTACCTTATTCCCAAAGCATACCAACTCTAATTACATTTTGTTTTAATTCTAGGCAGACCGCATATGTGAACCTGTCAAAAAGCCTAATCTTCCTGAGTAAATTTTTAGACCGTGGTGAATACCAAATGCCATACTATTATAGGCTATCTTTTTCTCATATTATTGTTTGGCTTATAGAGATGGTACACTTGTTATAGTTACTGTTAATGAAGATTCTAATTTAATTTTAGGCGCAGAAAGATAGTTATTAGTATACCATATTTGGTGTGATAAAAGTCATTTTTAATCAACATATTTGAAGAATTATGAAAGTCTTAATTTCATATCTCCTTTTATGCAGATTCTTTAATTTGATTCTCAAATTATTTAACTTAACTTTGCCATCCAGCATTGATTGGATAAATTATGAGTCAAAAAGTTTTACTTAACTCTAAAGAAGTCAGCATTACACTCCACCGATTGGCTTGCCAACTTATTGAAAACCATGATGATTTTACTGATACAGTTCTAATAGGACTTCAACCAAGAGGAAAATATTTAGCAAATCGCTTGGCGAAAATGCTTAAAGAAGATTATAAGATTAAAAATGTAGAAATAGGTCACCTCGATATTACATTTTTCCGTGATGACTTTAGAAGAGGTGAAAAACCGCTCGAAGCAAATACTACCGAAATAGATTTTATAGTTGAAAACAAGAATGTAGTATTTATTGATGACGTGCTTTATACTGGTAGAAGTATAAGATCTGCATTAACCGCAATTCAATCTTTTGGTAGACCTAACAATATTGAGTTACTAACACTAATTGATAGAAGATTTAGCCGTCATCTACCAATACAGCCTAATTATAGAGGGCGACAAGTAGATGCAATCGATCATCAAAAGGTAAAGGTAAATTGGTTAGAAAATGAAGGAGAAGATGCAGTGTATTTGATAAATAAATAAAAGTGACTGCAAAAAGTAGATATATATGAGTGAATTAAGTGTTAACCACTTATTAGGAATTAAGTATCTCAAAAAGGAGGATATAGAACTGATTTTTGAAACAGCAGATCAGTTTAAAGAAGTGATTAATAGACCAATTAAAAAAGTTCCTTCACTAAGAGACATTACCATAGCAAATTTATTTTTCGAAAACTCAACTCGAACAAAATTGTCTTTTGAACTTGCTGAAAAGAGATTGTCTGCAGATGTAATCAATTTTTCCGCTTCACAATCATCAGTTAAAAAAGGAGAAACTTTGGTGGATACGGTTAATAATATTTTATCAATGAAGGTTGATATGGTTGTTATGAGACATCCAAATCCTGGTGCTGGTGTGTTTTTGTCAAAGCATGTTAATGCAAGTATTATTAATGCTGGAGATGGTGCTCATGAACACCCAACCCAGGCCTTGTTAGATTCATATTCAATAAGAGAAAAGTTAGGTGCAATAAAAGGTAAAAATATTGTTATTGTTGGTGATATTTTACATAGTAGAGTGGCATTATCTAATATTTATGCCTTGCAACTTCAAGGTGCCAATGTCATGGTTTGTGGGCCTAAAACATTAATTCCTAAATATATTAAAGAACTTGGCGTAACAGTTGAAACGAATTTAAGAAAAGCATTAGAATGGTGTGATGTAGCCAATATGCTTAGAGTACAAAATGAACGAATGGATATTAGCTATTTTCCATCAACTAGAGAATATACCCAGCAATTTGGTGTAAATAAGGACATATTAAATAGTTTAAATAAGGATATAGTAATAATGCACCCAGGACCAATAAATCGTGGAGTAGAGATAACAAGTGATGTGGCAGATTCTAAGCAAGCTATAATTTTAGATCAGGTAGAGAATGGTGTCGCAATTAGAATGGCAGTTATTTATTTATTGGCATCAAAAATTTAGCAATAGGATATGGTAATCGATAGAGACGGTAACATAACTATTATAATACAAGAAAAAGCTTCGGTAAAAACACTTGTAAACAATATTCAACAGGGTTATGATAAGTTCAAAACTTATCATTTAATTGTAAATCTTACAAGTATTGAAAAAATTCAATTAGAAGATATTATTGAGTTTCTACGCTTAAGTAATAAGCATAGAGGTGATAAAAAATCATTTGTTATAGTAACAGATATGGTTGATCTAGACGAGATGCCCGATGAAATAGTTGTGGTACCAACTACACAAGAGGCATACGATATTATAGCGATGGAAGACATTGAGCGAGATTTAGGATTTTAATAAATGAAACTCACCATATTAGGCTGTCATAGTGCTACACCAAGGACCAATACAAATCCAACGTCTCAAGTGTTGGAAATTAAAAATCACATGTTTCTTATTGATTGTGGTGAAGGGACTCAGGTGGAACTACGACGGCATAAGATCAAGTTTTCCAGGATTAAGCATATTTTTATATCTCATCTTCATGGCGATCATTATTTTGGTTTAGTTGGTCTAATTAGTACGTTTAGACTTTTAACTCGAGAAACTGAGCTTCATATCTATGCGCCAAAAGGATTAAAAAAAGTTATTACACTGCAAATGAAGCTCTCGGATTCTTGGACTAACTACCCATTAATTTTTCATGAGCTAGATTCTAAAAAATCGGAATTAATTTTTGAGGATGACAAGATAGAAGTACATACCGTTCCATTAGATCATCGTATTTATACCAATGGCTTTTTATTTAAGGAAAAACCTTACGAACGTAAATTAGACATGAAGGCTGTATTAAAAGCCAATATAAACATGGCTTATTTCAGAAAATTAAAACAAGGTGCTGATGTAGTTAATGAGGATGGAGAGCTAATTAAAAATGAAACTGTAACACTAGACCCAAGGCCAACAAAAAGTTATGCCTATTGCAGTGATACTAAGTATAGCGAAGACATAATACCGATTATTAAGGAGGCTGATGTTTTATATCATGAATCAACGTTTTTGAATAAGAATGAAGACTTATGTAAGGTAACAAAGCATAGCACGGCAAAACAAGCTGCTACAATTGCTAAAAAGGCATCAGTAAAAACTTTGGTACTAGGGCATTACTCAACTAGATATAACGGATACAGCTTATTTAAGAAAGAGGCTCAGGAGGTTTTTGAGAATGTCTTGCTTGCCAAAGATGGAGTTTCTTTTGAGTTTTAGTTAAAGCCTTATTTTGCTTTAAAACTATTATTTGTGTATATGGAAGCTATAATCAATCCTAAAACAATACGTGTACAACTCACTAAATAAATATAGTGTACTTTAATATCTAAATTAACTAGAATTATACAAAGCACAGGTGTTGTTAATCTTGTTACTATTAAATCGGTCATGAGAAATTTAGAAAGGCTTTTAATGTCAATTTTAGCTTTTTCTTCCACACTTAAAGAGTTATGACCCGCTATTAAATCATGGTTTCGATTAATAAGCAGAGCACATACTATGAGAATAGTACATATTAAAAACTGACTAAGAAACAATTGTTTAATTTAGCTTTGAAAAATAATCAATTTACTAATTGAAAAAAATTGAATTATCTCAGTAATACTATGGAAAAAGACTTAGGTGATTACAGAAAATCTTACGAAAAAGGGGAATTATTATTAGAAAATATACCTGAAAATCCTCTAGAACTTTTCAGGAATTGGTTTATAGAAGTGGATACTCATTTTAATATTGATGAGGCAAATGCCATGACTATATCTACAATTGGTTTAGATGGATACCCAAAGAGTAGAGTAGTGCTTCTTAAAAAATACACTTATGAAGGATTCATTTTTTATACAAATTATGAAAGTGAAAAAGGCAAAGCCATTAAATCTAATCCAAATGTGTGCTTATCGTTTTTTTGGCATTCAGCAGAGCGCCAAGTAATAATTAAAGGTAAAGCAGAAAAGATATCAGGAAATTTGAGTGATGGTTATTTTGAAACTCGTCCAAGGGGTAGTCAGTTAGGTGCCATAGTGTCAAACCAAAGTGAGCCAATTGCCAATAGAAATATTCTGGACGAAAAACTAAAGATTCTAGAAAAGAAGTACGAAGGTAGAGAAATAAAACGACCTGAGTTTTGGGGTGGTTATATTGTTAGACCAATAGAAATAGAATTTTGGCAAGGTCGGCCAAATCGTCTTCATGATAGAATTAGATACAAATTTCAAGAGGATTATAATTGGAAAATTGAACGTCTCTGCCCTTAGTTTTAAAAAATCGATAAAAAGTAAAAAATATCGGTGAAAAACTAAAATAAATTGATTCTGGAGGTATTTTATCGATGTTTTGCAATAAAAAACGATAAAATGCATGCTGTTCATCGAATTTAACATTTTTTTAACAAAATTACTTTAGTAGGCTTATAAATTAGTAATCCCAAACTAAAATAACCTACTCATGAAAGTATTTAGAATCTTGCCTGCTCTGGCTCTGATTGTATTTTTAAGCTTAACATCATGCTCTACGGAGAGCGTGGCGGAAGATAGAATTGATTCCATTGATGTGCCAGTTGCACCAGTTGCTAAGCAAATTGAAATTGAGATAATGGAGCTGATAAATCAGCATAGAATATTGGAAGGATTAAATCCATTAAATGATCATAGAACAGTTAAAGCTGTTGCTTATACACATACTGATTATATGATAAAAGTGGAGAATGTTTCTCACGATAACTTTTTTCAAAGAAAGCAAAGTTTACAAGCTAATGCTGCTGCGGCAATAGTATCAGAAAATGTAGCATATGGTTTTAGTAATGCAGAATCAGTTGTTGGAGCTTGGTTAAATAGTCCAAGTCATAAAGAAAATATTGAAGGTGATTTCACAGATTTTGATATTTCAGCCGAACAAAACAATGAAGGTAAATGGTACTTTACTAATATCTTCATAAAACGATAATATAATTTAAATAAAGTAAAATGAAATCATTCTATTATTACATTTTTTTATTCTTTTTTTTATTCTCCTTTTGTCTTTTTGGTCAAGAAAAGTCTACTCAATTTATTACAATTATTCCTAACGAAACTGAAGAAGAATGTAGTGCACCCATGGATATTGTTTTATATAAAAATAATAATGAATTCTACGAAGTATACGGAATTGAAGAAGAAATTTATACGATAGAATTAGAAATTTACAACAGATTTGGAGACAAAATATATTACTCAAATAACTATAAAAATAACTGGAAAGGTAGTTCATTTAATTCATTAATTGGTAATTCTCAGAAGGCTCCCTCAGGAACTTATTTTTATACAATTAATATTAAAGGTACTGATATAAAACCATCTACTGGGGCAATCTATTTAGCATTTTAAGGTTAAATTTTTATAAAAATAAATCACGGCTTACAGCTTGCAGTAATTTAAAATTTACTGCTTTACAATGTAAAAATAAGATCTTCTATTTAATTGATGTTCTTCCACTGTACAATCAATATTATTTACACATTTATTTAATAGCTGTGTTTCGCCGTAACCTATGGCACTTTCTATTCTATCTTTACCTATACCTCTTGAAACTATATAATCTCTTGTAGCCTTTGCACGTTTGTCCGATAGTCTCATATTATATCTATCTCCTCCACGACTATCCGTATGAGACTCAATTTTAATAACCATTTCTGGGTGTTTTCTCAAGATATCAACAATATTTTCTAACTCATATTGAGCATCAGTTCTAATATTCCATTTATCAAAATCAAAGAAAATAGGATTAATAACTATTTGATTATCCATAATTAGAGGGACTAATTTTAAATCTGCTTTATTTATTTTTTCATTAGTATTGTCTACTATTATGCTTTCTTTGTCCTCTTTGTAATCTAACTTGTTAGCGATTATTGTATACGGTTCATCACATTCAACAGTAAAAGAAAAATCACTTTTATCTCCAGTATTAAGTTCATCAACAACCTTCCCTGTTTCATCTATTAGTCTAACATTTACATTAGTTAGAAGAGTTCCAGTATCACTATCAGAAATGGTTCCTGTAATCAGTTGTTTACATTGTAAAATACTAAAACTATAAATGTCATCACCACCTTTACCATCTGGTCTGTTAGAAGAGAAGAATCCTCGTTGAGTGTCAATATCGATAAAGAAGGCAAAATCATCATAACCACTGTTGTATGGGGCACCTAAGTTTTCAGGTTCCTCAAGATCTCCTTTAAGAATATTAGACTTAAATATATCTAATAGGCCAAGATTCAAGTATCCATCTGAAGAGAAATATAATGTATTATTTTTTGAAACAAATGGGAACATCTCACGCCCTTCAGTATTAATATTTTCACCTAAATTCTCAGGCTTTCCATAGGTTCCGTCGTCATTAATAGATACTGAGTATATATCAGTTTGACCAATGCCACCTTCACGATCTGATACAAAATATAACATTTTGTTGTCAGGACTTAAGGCAGGATGTCCAGTAGAATAGATTTTATCATTAAATGGTAATTCAATAATTTTTGTCCATTGATCACCAACTAGGGTAGCCTTGTAAATTTTTAGATGTACAGTTCCTTTTTTGTCATATGCCAACTTATTTCTCTTTGTTACGTTGTCTCTCGTGAAATAAATGGTTTTTCCGTCATTGGTTATAGCGATTGAAGCCTCGTGAAAATCTGTATTAATATCATCAGATGATATTTTTGCAATAGAACCATAAGTTTTAATATTAGAGGTATCTGAAATTGTTAATTGGTATAAATCTAAAAAGGGTTCTTTGTTCCAGCTATAAACTTTATTTTCATTATCTCTTGCAGAGGCAAAATAAAGTTTGTCATCATGTATGAATGAACCGAAATCCGAATTTTCAGAATTAAAAGGAACATTTTCAACATTAACAATAACTTTATATTTAGAAGTTAGCATACTGTAAATATCAACTTCATCAGGATTATATCCTTTCAATCTGCTGTCTCCCACCTGAGCAGCCCTTAATTCTTTAAACCATTTATCGGCTTCTTTATAATTGCCGATACTCCTTAGACATTGTATGTACTTATATAAATACTCAGGATCAATGTTTTTATGCTCAGTTAAGGCTACACCATACCAGTATGCGGCTTTGTCAGAAATTGAATTATTGTAGTAAGCATCACCTAATCTTGTAAGTACATGAGAACTCATGTCGCCCTTTTCAACTGCTTTTTTGTATAGTTCAATGGCTTTATAATAATTGAAATTATCAAAAAACTTATCTGCTAACTTCTTTTGTGCAAAAGAAAATGTACAAATTAAAGTTAATATGAGAACTGATATTCTTGTTTTCATAATGCGTTTCTTTTAGAAGTATCTTGGTGATTTAATTCGTTTACTCTTAAACACCTCAAACATGAGTAGAACTTCATGTGTTCCACTTGTATAAGGTCTAATATCTGATATTGGATATTCATAGGCGTAACCAATCCTTAGTTGTTTTGATACCTGAAAATCGGCAATTCCTCCTATGGCCGCAGCAGACTCATTAATTCTGTAACCTCCTCCTATCCAGAATGTCTCATTGAACAAAAAGTTTGCTGAAATATCAAAAGATAAAGGAGCTCCATTTGTAGCTTTTAATAAAACCGATGGTTTAAGCTTTGTTGTTTTGCTTAAATTGAATACATAACCACCAGTAAAATAGTAACTTATACGTTCTAATGCCACATAATCGATATTACCACTTCCGCCATTATTATAATCAGTATTAAGGATTCTTGGGGCTGAAAGACCAAGGTACCAACGTTGAGAATGCCAATATATTCCGGCACCGACATTAGGACTCCATCTGTTTGATACATTGTTAAAAAATGGATCGTTTACAACAGAAGGATCGTTAAGCAACTCTTCATCTAAGCTATAGTGGGTAAACCCGCCTTTTATACCAAAGGCCAATTTAGAATATTCACTTGTAGGTATTGTATATGAAAAATCACCATAGATATATGAAAAATTTTCATATCCCAATTTATCATTAATAAAGGAAAGACCCACACCAACCTGCTCATTTCGCAATGGAGAATGAACTGACAATGTTTGTGTTTCTGGACCACCTTCTAAACCAACCCATTGACTTCTGTGCAGACCAACGGCACTAAAAGTTTCTCTACTTCCCGCATAAGCTGGATTTATTGAGATGGTATTAAACATGTATTGCGTAAATTGAGGTAACTGCTGTCCAAAAGAGGCAGTAATTCCCAGTATAAAAACTACAATACTTAAAAGTCTATTCAGTTTCATCGGTTAAGTTTATTTATCGGTTGCTACATAGATTGGGCCAGCAAAAGGTTCTAACCCACTATTTCTTAAATTAATTACGTAGTAGTAAGTACCTGTTGGGACTTTGTCAGAACTTCCTACTGATGAGTTATTAGAGTTACCATTCCAATTATTTTGGTAATTGCTAGACTCGAATATTTTTGCACCCCATCTATTAAAGATTTGTAGTTCAATAATAAATCCACAATCTTCAACACCTGTTATTGTAAAGAATTCATTGTAGTTGTCTCCATTAGCTGTAACCGTTTTAGATATTACAACATTATCTTGACCACAAGCTAGTACCACACAATCGTCATCAATAGTAACATTAACCTCTACTTCTGTTGGACATGATCCTTCGGTGATTGAATACATAAATGTGTAAATTCCAACTTCAACAGTTGAAGGGTCGAACATGCTTCCATTGATTGTAGCATCTCCAGAAACAACGCTCCATATACCGTTCATATTAAAATTACCAGATAATAAGTCGAATAAATCAAACTCTGTATCTAGTATACAGAACGAACTGTCAAAAGCATTAATTACATTACTAATCTCCACGGAAACATTCTGAGTGAATATTGCTTCATTTCCACAATCATCAACTACTGTCCATGTTCTAATTATCTCGTAATCCTCGAAGTCATTAGCTTGAGTTGTTACCTCTTCAAAAGTAACCTCGATATCTGTAGAACACGCATCTTCAAAAACAAGATTTGGAACTTCAGGTATATCATCACATGCGGCCGTAACATTTTCGTCAAATGGTGTTACTAGCGCTGGAGGCGTAGAATCTTGAACGGTAATAATTTGAGTATGAACGGTAGAATTATCACATGCATCAGTTGCTGTCCATGTCCTAGTAATTATATAATCACCAACACAAGCACCATTGTCAATAACTTCAACAAATGTTACGTTAGCATCACCACAATTATCTATAGCTAGTAATTCTTCTGCATCTGGTATTTCATCACATTCTACATCTATATCTCCTGGGAGAGTTGATGTAAACGTAGGCGCAGTAGTATCAACTACGGTAATGGTCTGAACAAACGATGTTGTATTGTCACAAGCATCAGTAAGTGACCAGGTACGTGTAATAACAGATTGGTTATCGCAAGACCCAGAAGCCACAGTATCTGCATAAACAGCATCCAATCCAGCGGAACAGTTGTCTGCTTCATCGGTTACGTCACCTGTAATAGACAGATTGTTAACGTCCACGTCACATTCTACTGTAATATCAGCAGGAACCGTGAATGTAGGCGCAGTAGTATCAACTACGGTAATGGTCTGAACAAACGATGTTGTATTGTCACAAGCATCAGTAAGTGACCAGGTACGTGTAATAACAGATTGGTTATCGCAAGACCCAGAAGCCACAGTAT
>Ga0213858_10000049_pt1 | contig 50429 bp, 62 predicted proteins | sample PICome_FD_160122 | JGI IMG/M metagenome (GOLD analysis project Ga0213858, IMG submission 160122) | Coastal seawater microbial communities near Pivers Island, North Carolina, United States - PICO245 | ecosystem: Environmental > Aquatic > Marine > Coastal | place: USA: North Carolina | collected... | reverse complement strand
AGGGGTCTGGGGTGAAGCCACAGGTTCCATAGGATGAAGCACTGTAAGTTACAGCGTCATCTCCAGTACCCACAGTTTCAGTTTCAGTTACCCGCCAGTGGGCTACGATTACCCCTTGGTCTGAGTCTGTGTTTCGTTCAAGTGTTGCGATTGTCCATGTAGCCATTTTAATCTCCTAGATTGCTGCGATGATGAATGCTAATAGTTCACTGTAGCGCACACCCATGCGGCTACGTTCCTCACCAGTTTCTTCATCAGTCCATGTTGTGTTGATAAACATCCCGTAGCGTCCAGCGTCTAAGCCTTCTGCCTCAAATGCTGATTTTAGGTCTTGTGCAATGATTCCAAAGTGGATACGAGCTTCGTCGCCTTTTTCTTCTACGGCAGACTTCCAGCGGAACTTGCGTAGTAAACCTTTGCAAGCTACAGCTACGCGCTGCTCTGCATCAGACAGTGCTTCGATGTCTTGCTTTTCGTTGCGGTCAGACGTTTGAATCGTTCCGTTGGCGGCGTAAATGTCTTGGAATCTATAAGAATTTAAACCTAAGTCTGTTGTGTTGTCCTCAACAGCACCACTATTATTTGTAGGAGCTATATAACCATTGCCAAAACGTAAACCTTTATGTCCACTTTGTGAGGACATAATCAACAAATCGCTATCAACAGCACTAATACTACCGACTGTTGTGGTGTCTCTTACAAAACGTACAATCTCGCCGTCGGATGTTTTACGGTTAAAGTATCCAGCGAAATCTCCATCACGTACTGCTAAAACAGCACCAGTGGCACGAATTTCTCCTCCTACTGTGGAACCAGAGGCAGAAGTCTTCCCCACCAGCAAGTTGCCTGACGCATCCAGCCTCATCTGCTCCGTATTTTCTGTGAAGAAGGTAATAGCCCTAGTTCCAGCAGAAGAGCCTGTACCAACTTTTAAATTGTCAGACCCATCTAAATCTAAGACGTTTCTTAATGTGCCACCAGCATCTGCTAAGTTTACTTGTGCCGCATTAACATTGCCTGACAGGTGGAGGTCTTTGAAGCGGCTACTTGAATAACCTAAATCAACAGCCGCATCGTTATTAGCGCCAGTGCTTGTAGATGGTGTGATTGTTTTTGTCGAGTTTCTTAAACGAAAACCAAAAGTTGATGAAGCAAAATATGGATAAGTATCTGCCGTAGCAGTACCAATACTACCGACTGTTGAGCCGTCTTTACGGAAGTCTGCAATGATTCCATCGTTTGTTGTGCGGTTAAGAACTAAAGGCTGTGCGCTTGCTCTTGTTGCCGCAATAAAGCCATCTTGTCCAGCTTGGAACCCTACAGTGGCGCTACTAGCACTAGTCTTACCCACCAAAAGATTGCCGCTTGAGTCAATGCGCATGCGTTCTGTTTGCGATGAAATATCAGCATTTCCAGTCGTAAACGTAATGCCGTCATAACCACCAAGATTTAAGAAATTACCTGTCCCTGCATAAGCTCCAGCTGCTCCACGCCAAATGCCTGCGTTAGCTCCAGTAGAAGCAATGTCTCCTAATGAAAGTAGACCACGACCATTGTCATCCCCTAGTTTTGCATTACCATCAACTTGTAATGTAGTAGAAGATTTAAGGGTTACTGGACTGCTAGTGCCTATACCGACGTTGCCGCTGGAGTCGATGCGCATGCGTTCTGAATTAGCGCCACCAGTAGCCTGTGTGTAAAACAGCATATCCGCCGCATCATTAGCAGATGCTCTGTTGGAGCGAATCATGCCAACGCTGTCGCCATTGTTATTAAAGATTATGCTTCCAACACCGCCATTGCTGGTTTTATTACCATCAAGGACTAAATCAACGCCCGTGTCTGTTGCTGATGTAGCTATTTCTAAATCGCCTGTTGGATTGATAGTCCCGATGCCCAAAGACTCCGCAGAAGCATCCCAAAAGAACTTAGCAGTTGTGCCAGTGTCTTCGTAAAAGCTGATGTCTCCGTTGGAGGCAAACAAAGCACGATTAGTGTCGTTTGTTTCTATGCTAAATGAATGGTTGGACTGCGTTCCAACTGTTGCAGTGCTATTGAATGCTTGAAGCCTTGCTTCAGCATTATTAGTTGTATCTTTAACAATTAGCGCCGGGCTTGAACTTGCTTGAATAGTTGCACTGCCATCAACCGTCAAACCATCAGCCGTCACAGTACCCGTTACGTCTAAATCACCACTAGGAATGCTGACATCACCTGTTGAGTGGTTTATTTGAAAACGTGTTACAGGATTAGCATCTGAATTATCTACTGTTTGTATTTCTAGCTTACCGCCAGCACTTCTTATGCGGCTATTTACATCTGTAGTATCTGTTTCATTTAGGAAAATCTTTGGGCTTAAGCCAGATATTTCAAAATTGCCAGTAAAAGAACCATCACCATCAACAGTCAAACCATCGCTGACCACATCACCCGTAACATCGATGCCTGTGGAGGTGGTGGCTAAACGAGCAGTATTGTCGTTGTAGAGTGTCGCCGCTCCATCTTGCACAAACAATGCGGATAACTCTGTTCCCGCCGCGTTTTCAATTCGTAGCGTGTTGGTTCTGAGTTTAAGGTTTCCAGTTCCTGCCGCATCTTCAATGTAGCTATGACTACCATCGTGATAAATCTGTAGGTCACTACCAGCACCAAAGATGGCCTTGTCGTTGTCGCCAAAGGATACATCAGCGGTTGTGGTTAAGCCGGGAACAGTAACAGTCCCAGTAAACGTAGGCGAAGCTGTAGGAGCCTTAGCATCCAATTGTGTCTGGATTGCTGAAGTAACCCCATCAACGTAGTTCAATTCAGCGGTGGTAGCAGTAACGCCATCCAGCAGGTTTAGTTCTGTGGCTGTAGCGGTAACACCATCAAGAATATTAATTTCAGCAGCAGTAGCAGAAATAGCCGTACCATTAAAGTTAATACCATCTAAGTATGCAATACCATCTACATACAGATCCTTCCATTCTTGTGAAGAACTTCCTAAATCATAAGCATTATCTGTATTAGGTATAATGTTTGAGTTTACATCTGCTCCAAAAACTACATTATCTGAAGCTGCATCACCTAAAGTAAGCGTACCTCCATTAAAAGTAGTAGTGCCTGTAACTGTTAAATTACCGTCTACATCTACATTACCTGCAAATGTAGCATTAGCTCCGCTGGCTGTAAGCATAGTAGTAGAGCCAGATTTAATAATTAAATTACCTGAATTATTTGTTAATGCAGCATATTGAACGCCAGCATCTTTTAACAGTACATCTCCACCATCTGCATCTAGTATAATATCGCCAGCTACATCTACAGTAAGATCCCCAGAGCTTAAATCTATCTCTGTACCGTCTATCGTAATATTATCTACTACAACCCCAGCATTAGCTGTAACTGCACCCGTAACTGCTAAAGTACTAGACAGTGTAGTTGCTCCAGTTACTCCTAATGTACCAGCAACTGTAGCATTTACATCTACATCAAGAGTATCAATGTGAGCAGTTCCATCAAGAAACAAATCTTTAAACTCTAAAGAAGATGTACCTAGATCAATATCATTATTAGTAACAGGTACAATAGCACCATCTTGTATGCGAATTTGCTCTACAGCCGCACTAGAAACTTCTACATAAAAACCCCAACGATTGTTAGTGTCATCTACTTCAATTTTATTAAGAAAATCTAGGTCGCCAATTTTAAAAATATTACCGCCTTGACCAGAGGAACCATCGTGCCTGTGGCCTGTAGAAGATGCTGACGAACTAGAATATGAAAAAGCATTAACTATCTGATTGTACTCATCATTAAAAATAGAGGCACTAATAGTATCGCCATCACTAAATGAGCTTTGTCTTGTGTAATTTTGAGCCATTTATTATCTCCTACCTGATGGCATATAATCTATGTAAAGACCATTAATTGCATATGGCGCTTTAGTATCTTCGCTTTTAATTCTAAAACTAATTGTATTTCCGCTGCCTTCTACTGGTTGTCTAAACATTGGATCGTTAGCAGCGCCAAAAGTGGCTACTCCAAATGCAGCCGAACCAAAAATAGCTGGTAAAGGAATAGAGTCTAGTGTATAGTCTGGGGGCTGTGTAATATTAGGGTCTTCATAATCAAAACGCATTCTTAGCGTTGGCTGACACTCGCCTTCGGGCGATACAGAAAGACGTACATATTTAATAGTTTTTCTAGTTCCAATATCACCAAAATCAAAATTAGGTGTTTGATATTCTGCAGCTATATTTTCTGCGGAGCCTTGAGGATTAAAAGTATCTCCTGTATCATGATTATAGATGTACCCATCTTTATCACCATGAAAAGCTTTTTCAACTCCATTATTGTCAAATCCTGTTGTAAGTCCCATAGCCTGAATACCAAGCGTTTCAGACCATTCAAAACCATTAGGAGTAAAGGTACCTATAATGCCTTTAGAAACTGATGAACTTGCACTACTGTCTGTATAAAATAAACGATACTGAGATTTAGAACGTAATACACAACTGTCAATAGTAAATGTATTAATTGAGTCTGCAATATTTCCAATAATTTGTTGAATCTGTCGAGACACAGAACTTAACTCAACGTCACCAATACGTGCTGTACCTGCAATAGTACGAATACCATCAGGACTTAAAAATAACAAATCACCACCAATTTCTTGAATGCTATAGCCTGATAAACATCCTACGTTTTCTGTAATAGGATCAATACGTATACTTGCAGAGTCATTAATATTTATAAGCTTGTGAATGCTATTTTTAGCAAATACAATCAAATCAGTACGGAAGCCACGAATGCCTTGAATTTGATCTGATATAACTACTGAGCCAGCACCAGTACCCGTAAAGTTATCAGGGTCGTTGTAGACACTGTAATAAACTGTATTTAAGTTATTTTGTACACCTGCTGCAATAAGATGATGATCATGGTTTGCTATATACTTAACGCCGTTAGTACCATCTACTGTAATTTCAAACGCAAAAAATGTGCGAGTCGTTAGTGCGCCAGTACCTTCCATGCGAAACGAATAAAGCTTGTTAGCACCGTCTGCAATGATCAACTCACCATAATCAAATGTCGCACCTTCAAAAAGTGCAAATGAACATTGTCCTTGGCCTGTACGTGTTAAGGCACTGCGACCCGTAAAAGTGGTATAGTCATCACCACCATTAGCCACACTACTTTTATTAATTTGTATCCACGTTGAGCCATCAATACTAAAATGTATATCAGTGCCTGAACAGACAACCACGCCGTCGCCATACACAAAAATCCCAAGAATATCATTATCACTATTAGGACGTGTATCGCCATACTGCGTAAACCCGTTAACTCGTCTGTAGCCTCCATCAGGATCTACCTCAAAGTTTCTGAGCTTAGTAGCAAAGCCGGGTTGTCGAAGCATTTCAAGCTGATTAAGGTTTGTGTTTAAACCACCTCTGCATGAAATACCAAAAGGCTGAGACATTATACAAACCTCATACGGTCATCTTTAAAATATCCGGGCGTAGGCTCCATTAAATGAAGTTTCATTAAACGTAATCCACGTTTATAATCTTCCAGAGCAAAGGCCGCTTCTTGTGTATTTTCTTTAAACTGATGTACATAATATCTAGCTCTTGCAAGCAAAACTGTTTTATATACATCTGGAAAAACTATTTCATCACCAAAAGCTGAAAGTTCTGTAGGTAATACGTAAGCATAAAACCAAACACGATATACTTTATCAGGTATTGCGCTTAGTCCAAACTTACGATTATCAGGACTTTTAATTACACGGTCAGGTACACCATATTGCTGGGTATCTGCATCATCTAAGTTTTCTGGAATACGTCGATAGTCTTTCCAAGATTCTATAGTAGTAAAACGCAAGTTACGTGCAACATAAGGTGCTGTTTCTCCTGATACACCTACAGTAGTTAAATAAAAGTTATCCCAATCAACATAACCATAGTCAGTGGTTAGAGAAGAACTAGAAGGTTTTAAATTATACCAACGCTGTCCTGCCACAGTTTCTACATACACATTGCCGTACATAGGGTCTGTTTCACCACTTAAATTAGCTGCTAGAAAAGGCCACTGAGGTTCTTCATTAACTATATCAAAGTAAGCCCTATTGACTACATCTTTGACATGTTGTTGAATACCAATAGCACCAGCAAAAGTTGCAGAAGTCAACGCAACCTCATTTAGCTCTCGCAGAAGTTCATTGGTTATTTGTAGATATGTTGCAGCCATTATTTATGTACCTTTTGAACCTCAAAGTTTGCTGACTTGCTTGCGCCCTTGTGGGGCTTATATCCGTCTTTAGGATCTTTCATAAGCTTGTAAGACTTACCAGATTTCATCCAGTGATAGCCTTTAGGGGCCGATACTCTCATTTGCCTCTTGCCGCACTTTTGTTATATCCAGCCATTTCATTACAAGCTGCTTCCATTTCATAAATACCTGAAGAAGCTTTACCGCCATGACCGTACATAGAACGCCCACCGCCCATCTTATTCTTACGGCTCATACCACCGTACATCATACCTTTCTTTTTATCTTTACCGTACATAGTCTGACCCCCTTCATTATATTGGATTTTTTCATCGTATCCAATCCCATACATGGGTAGCTCTTGAACACCACCGTAGTTTGTTTTTTGATTTACTTCAGCTACTAATTTTTTAATCGTTTTGAATAAACTCATTAGTCTTGCTCCATTGAAAAAGTTTTACTTTTTTCTCTAGCTGCCTCAAGTTCTGTAGCATACTCCGTAGTATCCGAAGACTTGTTAAAAATACGATCATAATTATCTTTGTACTGAGAAAGATTCATTCCTTTTCGGAAACGGCTTTCTTTACTTACAAGAGTTTTACGAAACATCATTGGTTTTGCATCTGAACCGATTTGAGGCATTTAAAAATCTCCAATAAAAAGAGAGGGCCACCGAAGCAGCCCTCCCATAACGGTCTATTAGTCGATACCGTAGAAAGCTGAAACCAGAGCTTCTGGTCGCAGTACCTTAGCACCGTAAACGTGTAGACCACGAACAATATCACCAAAGCTAGAAGGATCACGGATCACTTCAGTGCTGGTAATAGTTTGAGCAGTAGCCGTAGAAGAAATGTGACCCGCCAAGCACTTGCCAGCAGCGTTAGACGTTGCAGCAATGTTGTTTGACTTGTACATATCGAATCCACGCAGCTTGCCAGAGCTTACCAAACCATTACGGATGGAACCTTGACCTGCGTTGAAGTCTACAGACAGTAGCTTAGAGCTTGCTTGTCCAAGTACTTCATAGAACTCAGGACTAGCTACAAACCATCGTCCTTCTTCAGGAATGTTTTGCTCATCAAGCAAACGAGCCATACGAGCCATTACGTCGATAGGATCATGCTCACCTGAAGCAAAACCAATGTCCAAGTTACCAGTACCGTCAAAAGTACCAGCAGCAAGGTCAGTTGCGCTATCAGAACCAAGAATATGGTCGGGGCTAGAGCTAGATACACCAGCAAACATCGTTGCCAGTACACCTGAGTCAAAAGCATCACGCAAAGAATAAGCCGCTGAAGACGTAGCAACGTCACGGAAGTTAACGTGAGACATATTGGTTTCAATGTCATCTACGATGAACTTAAATGCGTTTGCAATGTCAACAACCAAGGAAATTTCTTGGTCGGTCAGCTTGGTCTGCGTTACGTCTTGACCACGCTCATACTGATAAACAGTAATTTCAGGCTCTTTAATGATGCGTACACTATCACCAAACTGTGCAATTTCACCTGCATAGTCGGTGTTGGTGATTGCTTCAACTACAGAAGCCTTACGGAAAAAGTTTAATACCTGCTTGGAATAAACTTTAGGTAAGAAAAATGAATTCGCCTGACCTGATACGGAATTCGCAAAGTTTGCATCTGTATCGGTTGACGGCTCAAAAAATTGATCTGATACGTTATTAGCCATGTTAATATACTCCTAACACAAAGTTAATTATGCTACTACACGACCCTCTATCATTGCTTGTTTGATGTCAGCTTCGTGCTTATCAAACTGATCTAGGGACATAGCAGCGATTTCCCGTTCAGTCCAAATCTTAGGTTGACCAGCATCTACGTTAGTTGTTTTAGTTGATACCATATCTGCTGCTGAACCTTGAGGTTTTTTTCTGGACTGTTGTTTAGTTTGAGTCTTGCCAGTTTCTAACTTATAAAGATCAATAGCTTTTGATGCCAAAGCAACATTATCAGGGTTGTTATAAACCCAATCCTGAATTTGCTCAGGTTGCTGCTTTGCCCACTCATGAAACTGCTCATCCCCTCTGATTTCATCAAAGTCTGGATGACGCTGTTGTAAAGTAGCTTCAGCCTCTCGACGCATTACTTCAGCCTCACGCTGACGCATAGACTGTAGTTGTGCTTCAAGTTCTGCTACCTGCCGTTGACTCTGCATATGTGCTACAGATTCAACAGTATTGTAAAGATCAGGATACTCCTGCTTAAAACTTTCTATCTCTTCTTCAGATTTAGGCGGTTCATAGCGAGGCTGTGCCTGTTGAGCCATTGCAAGAAGCTCTTGCTCCTTTTGTTTAAACTCTCCAAGCTTTTGATCATAATGACGCTTTAGATCATCGTATCGCTTTTTATAGTTAGTTCTTTTACGAGGTTGTTCCTCTTGTTGATCAGGGGCCTCTTCATCAAGGGTAGCCTGCTCTTGTTGAGGTTCAAAAAATAATCCATCTGCATTTCCCATACTGGGTTTATCTGGCGTGTGCCAAGACTTTCTAGCGTTATATGGATTAGGTGTTTCCTCTTGTTGTACTTCTGACATTCTCAATCTCCTTCACGGGGCTTGTGTCTTGCAAGGTAGCCATATTAACTCCGTCGAGTTTATGGGGCTTGTCTTACCAAGGTAGCCGTAAAATTAACGAAGACTAGGCATTTTGTTGGCACCCATCATGAGCTTTTTAATTTCCTCATCGGTTTTACTTAATGGAGAAAGTTCTTCTTCATCTTGTGCCATGCCACCAATAGCCATGTCTTCACGTTGTAAACCGCCATCATAGGCACGTTCAGCATCGTCCATCATTCGTTGGAGATTGTCTGCACCAATCTGGTCGGTTGCTTTTCTGGTAAATACAAACTCTCCATCACTCAAACGAGCGGGGATAGAATCTGATACACCAGTTCCGGGGCCTTCGACTTCTCCAGCACCCGAAAATTCTGAAGCAGTAGTAATTACTTTGTCCAAGATGTCTGACAACCTTGGATCTCCTTGTAATACTTCTGCTAAATAATCTTGTTCTTCGTCATTGAGTGACTCATCCATCACATATTCAATGTAGTTATCTTCCATTTCATTATCTGGAAGTTGTGATGCCATTGCTTCATCCATTTCGTCTTCTGGTATATTTGGATAAGTATCCACTGGCACACCTTCAGGAGGTATCATCATAGAGCCTCCTTCATTAAAAACTCCACGACCTTTTAAAACATCTGCCTGAGTTATTTTACCATCGCCTGTTAGGTCTGTAAGTTTTTGTTTAGTCATATTCTTTCCTATTAAGTGCTTCGTCTACTTGAGAAGGTAATGTTTCTAATCTAGCCAGAAAACTCATCTTCCCTTGGCTGCGGAACAGCTCCAGTTCCGATGTTGCCGCCACCAGTACCTGTAGCTCCAAGGTCTTGAGGCTGTTCAGGTACTCCTTCAGCGGCTCCCATAGCTCCTTGTTCTTGACCACCGGGGCCAGCTTCCGCGCCAGTTGCTTGTCCAACATTGTTTTGCATTCCTATAATCTGAGCCATCATTGCAGCTTCTTCAGGGTCATTCATTAGTTCATCTGGGTCTAGATCTAAACTATACGCCAGTTCACTAATAAGTTTATTCATCTTAATAAACGGAGCCACGGCAGGGTTAGCCGCTGTTTGAAGAAACATTGTAAGCCTTTGAGAGCGTACTTCCTTCTGCATCAAGCTGTTAGTTCCTGTAGCCTTAACTTCTAAATCACCTTCTACACCTAACTTAGAATCTAAAAACTGCATATTCCATTGGAAGTATGCTTCACCTAAAGGCTTTAACAAGAAGTCATCAAGATTTTTAATAACAGTTTTAATATTTAATGAAGCTGCACCCAGCAACATAGACATACCTGATGCGGTACGTGTCATGCTTTGTACGCCTGTTTGACCATGACTGTAAGATGGAATACCTGTTTGCTCGTCTGCAAGCTGTCGGAATTTATCAAACATCTGCATATTTTCTACAGTAGTGTTTGGAAACTTTAAGCCATTAATAGCTGTTCCGGGCACACCTGCTTGCCGTCTGAACACTTTACCGGGATAAATCTCCATGCTCTGACCGCCTACAAGGGCAGTTTCATCAACATCAAAGATTACAGAGCCTGATAGAGCCAGATTATCAATAGCCATACGTGCATGACCATTCATAATCTTTTGAGAGTCATCCATGTTTTCTGCTACGCCTATACCAAAAAAGCTATAGGGATTCTTTTCGTAGCTAAACGCATGATAAGGAATACGGAAGGGGGTGAATGGATTTACAACACTGCGAAGCATTTGACCGTTGCAAGTCCAAGCGTTTATTTGAACTTCGTCTAGGTCGTCTACATCTTCGGGTATTTCCATACCTACTTGGCGACAGTATTCCGCATCCATCACGCCCCAATACTCTAGAACTTCATACTGAGATGAACCATAGTCATCACCACGGTTATCATCTTTTAGTTCATATTCATAATCTTCTTCTACGTAGTTAGGCCCCATCTGAAGGCATGTACGTATAGCTTCTTTGTCAAAGTAAGGCATCTTACCAAGACTACGAAGCTGAGTACGATTCATTCTATGTCTATGGAATACATACTCTGATTCATTAATATTTGTTGCGTTGGGGTCGGGGAAAAAATCCCAGATGCTAACAAACTCCAAGCGAGGCACCCTAACATCAACAGGAGAGTAAGTTCGATCACCGTCCTCTCCTTCAGCCCATCGATGGAGGGTTTTGTTAAAATTGAATGGCCCTTTAACGATTCCTGTGCCGAATAAAGCTGATTCAAATAATGCGTTTCTAATTTCACTAGCGCCGTTTGACTCCTCTATCTGATCGTGAATTATTTTTTCCATACGTCTTGCAGCTTTCTGCGCTGGACTTAATTCAAGAACTTGAGGGTCTGGAGATAAACCTTCAACAAGCATGTCTTTTTCTTCGGCCTGCTTGTCAAGCATTATCTCTTCAAACTTACCCGTACCATAAGTAGCTCCGGGCTTTAAAACACGCCCGTCACCTTCATAACCTACATCATATGGATTTTCTGTTGTTTCTTCTTGAACTTCAGGTTGCGAAGTTTCAACACCCGGAGTAACGTGTGCGTGTTTTGATACACCTTCTGGTACTTTAGTTTCTGTAATTCCAATCGGAAACTTATTAGCACCAAATACTACGTCTACGAGTTGACCAAAGGCTGCAAGAACTTTAGTCTTAGTTACTTTAACAAACACTCTAGATTTTTCAGATTCTCTAAAGCGTACATTTTTGCCATAAAGACCACGATAGTTATGGTAAGCTGTTAGCCATCGCTGCTCATCTAAGTCACGAGACATCTTAGCAGAAGTATAGCGATCATTAATAAGACCTACTAAGTTGTTACGCAGGTTTTCTTCCAGCGTAAGCTGCATACCGTCTTCATTCGGTACATCTTCAAAGTAAATGTTATTAGCTGTTAAATTAGTTTCTGCCATTAATATACCTTTAAATAGGTTTAGAAAAACCCATGCTAATACCTAAATCGCCTTGAGCATTTCTATTTAGTCCGAATTTAATATTTGAACCTTTGCTTGTTTGTTTATGATAGTCTAAACTTGTATTATTTTTATTCTTTTTAAAAACAACTGAAGATTGATTAGGCAGTTGTTTTTCTAAACTATAGTTTTGACTTTTGCCTGATTGGGTATCATAGCCTTTATTTATAGAAGCTTTATAACCACCTCCAGTTAAAGAAGCTGTCCCTTGGGAAGTTCTTTGTTGTTTATTTCCTGTTACATTTCCTTCTAGTTCAAATACACCTTTACTAAAAGAAGTGCTTAATCCACCATTGTTGTATTTAGTTCTTTTTTTCATATTAATATCCAAACTCTGCATCAACGGGTGTGTAAGCCTGCTGTGTTCTTAGATTCCTGAACTGACTAAATATGTCATTAACTCTAGGTCTTGACATAATAAGATACCTTAACGCATCGTAAGCGTGGTCAGGCGCATGTGTATTTACATCTTCTGGGTTAGATTTATCCAGAGGAATACTTTGGAGTTCACGTATTAGGTTTGGGCAGCTATTAAATATTTGTAGCTTTGGTCTGCCACTAGGCTGTACTCGCAAGTATTCGTGGATTTGTATCTTACCTTGTATTCTATTTTTATCTGCTCTTCGTAACTTATGCCCTGCTCGCTGAAGTGTCTCTCCAACTGTAGGGCCTGTTGTGCCTGTTCTGTTCCAAGCTGCGGTGTCAAGGACACCAGCAACTGAAAAAGGATCTTGTAGCTCCATGTTAGTAATTAACTGAGCTAAATCGACGCCTGTTAATCCTTTACGATATAATTCTCTGTAAATTATTAATGTGCCATCGCTGGGATCAACAGCACCCCAAACACAAGCAGATTCAGAAGCGTATCCGTAGTCAATTCCTTTCACCCTTTCCCAACCTACTGGGATTTCAAATGGTGTTATAACATGCTCCATTACATCAAACTCTGTAAAGGCAGCACCTTCTGTAATGTCCCAGTTACCTTCTAGAAGTTGCTTACGCTGTACATCTGGCAAAGCATTTAACATCTGTTCGTATCTGCCATCTTTTGCAAGATACGGGTTATCTTCTAGACGGGCTGGTATAAAACGTCGTGTCAATCCATCGTGACCTGTGAAGCTCTCATTAGGCTCTGATGGATTCACATAACGCTTCTTTACCCATGTTGCACCAGCACCACCGGGGTTAGCTGTACAACGCATGTACGGCGTAATCTCAGGGTCTGTAGTACGTAGTCGGGATGCTAGGTAGTTCCAAGAAAACTCTGTTGATAGGTGAGTAATCTCATCAAAACCAATCCAACTATAAGCTTGTCCTTGATAGCGGTACACATCTGCATCTCTTTCAAGGAAGCCAAACTCTAGTTTAGCTCCGCTGGGGAATGTCCAGATCTTTTCAACTTCTCTGAACTTACACCCCGGAAAAGCCTTCGGATATAACTCCCTAGACTTATCTATAAGTTCCCTGAGTTCAGGCATTGAGCGTCTTAGTATTAACGCCCTGTGAGCAGCCCTATGAGCGAATCTCAGGGGATCTACGAGCATAGCATAGGACTTACCACCCCCTGCTGCGCCGCCATACAGTACATCCGTTTCAGGAGCCGCTAAAAAGTCTGTCTGCGGCCCATCATTCGGTCTGAAGATAACATTTTCTAAAGCTTCTTCTTTTACTTTTTTTGGTAGATCTTCGACAGCATCTGCTGTTAAAATCTTACCTTCTGATGATTTTTCTTTGTTTTCTATTTTAGCTAATGCAGCTTTAGAAGTTTTTAAAGAAGTCTTTTGATTTTTTATTTTTGCTTCTGCTTTTGCAATAAGTTTTTCTTTAGCTCTTACTGCTTTCCGCGCTGCTATCTTATTTTGGGTAGCCCTGCTGTAGTTATACCCTCTAGATTTAGAACCTTTCGTTCTACCACCCTTCTTTTTAGGTGTCCCATCTATTTTTAAAATAAAATTACCATTAGAATCTTTTTGGTAACTGTCTGGATTTATTTCCCAATCATCCATTATTAACTATCTTTTTTAATCCTGTATGACTCAAGCTACGTCCCGTAGTGTGTTCTAGCCACATAGCTCCTTCACGAAGGCTAAGAGTCTTATCTTTTATTAAAGGTTTTACTTTTTCTAGAGCTTCTAACTCTTCTGGAACTTCTTCTAGAAACTTAGGATCTTCAGAAAGTATATATCCAAAAGGTATTGTAGAACTAGATCTACGCCTTAACATCTATTACTACCTCTTCTTTAGCGGGTAGTAAAAAAATACCTCCTTCAACTTTGTGGTTCACATCTAATTTATCTGCTTTACCTAAACCTATCCTATCTAAGATAGTCTGTGCCGCTTGAAGCTTTACATTAGCTTGCGGTGTAGGCGAATCAGATTCCATAACTTGCACAAGCTTCATGGCAGCTTTGGGTGCAGATTGAGCCAAAATATTAGAGGCCATATCAATAATCTCATTCTTTAAAGCTTTTGTAACTTGCCAATGAGTATTAGGAGCATAGCCAGCTAGTTCGGCTGCTAGTCTAGGATCACCTCCTGTTTCAACCAAGTTGTTTAAAAAGGACTGTTGTTTTGTTGTCAATTCTTTTTTCATGCTCTTATTATATAGGTAGTTTACAGATTTGTCAAGTTTTTTCTTGACAAATCGTAAAATAATCTCTATAATATTCATAGACCCACCGGGGCTATATCTATATATACCTCCCACTTTAAAGTACTTTGAAGACCCGCCCAAACTGGTAAACACAACTTTTGGCTCATATGGGGTACAGTTAGGACTTTAAAGACCCGCCTAAACTGGTTGACACTCCTTTTTGCTTAAAATGTATACGAATTAGTATATATAGTAGGTGGGGGGTGTGGCCACCTGCCCAGCCCTCTAAAGATCTAAGAAAAACTACAGATACTATCTAACCTTCCCGCGCATTCTTAAAAGTCTTTGAAGACTTTTAAGTGCGACCTCCCAAAACTCTAAAGTCTAAGAAGACTTTAGAGGTTTGACCTCCAGAAAACTTTGAAGACTTCTAGTTTACAAAGTAAACAGAAGTCTTTTTAGTCTTTGAAGTTTACTTTAAACTTCAAAGTTTTTCTTAGTTTTCAAGAATTTGAAAACTAATTAGCTGGCAAGTCTTCACAGCCATCTAGCTCCTCCTAAGAGGAGCTAAGGACTCCCAAATTTAAAAGACCCAAAGGGTCTTTTACGATCCAGCTAGTCCCTTCAAAACCTTTTAAGGTTTTGAAGGGACTAGCTGAGAAGTTTTGACTATCTATAAAATTTAAAGAAGAAGTCTTACGACTTCTTTAAATTTTATAGATAGTCAAAACTAGGAAGGGCCGACAGCGGCTCGACGAAAAATTACACAATCGGGAAAACGATTATGGCTAAATACGATTTGACTAAACCTGCTACTGATAAAGCTGTATATGCTTGTGCCAAGACTTTGGCTTACAAATATATTGGTGAAAATGACATCAAGCGATTTGAGTTTGCTAAACTCACGGCTCGCTTTGGTGCGACGATCAAGGCCGTTCACGATGGTCAGCCTTTGGCTGGGGACATAAATAAATTATTCTCCGTCAAGAAAATCAACGGTAAGACTTCGGCTGCTGCCAAGTATGTTAAAGTTCTGAAGACTGAAGACTTAAAGTCTAACAAAGAAGTTAAAATTACTGCCAATCCAAAGCAGTCCAAGAACTTTAAAACTTCTTCGGCCCCTCGAATCGCTACCGCTGCTGACCTTGGAATGATCTAATTTAACTTGGCCCCTTCGGGGGCCTTTTCAGGAGTTTTAATGAATCTTATTTTTTTAAGTTTTATTGTTTTTTTTACTTGGGCGGCTCTGCTGTCTCCAATTTTAATTAAACTCGCTACTCACGTTTAAGGATATATTATGTCAGTATTTCAAACAGTTTTAGATCTAACTCATGTCGAAAGAGAATTAGTAATATTCGACGAGGCGTTTCGAGAAATCCATACCCAGTTAAGATTACTTGAAGATCGACCCGATGGCTTGGAGGGAGTTAAAGATTTATTAAAGAATAAAACTTTTAGGAATAATTCTTGCCAGACCAGCGAGTTTGATTTAGCCCAAGCGTTATTGCTTGTAGTTAATCGGATTGAAGCTAAGGAAGAATAACTTTAAGTCTTAATTAAACCTACAAGGGAGCTTCGGCTCCCTTTTTAATCTTTAGAGGAGGTCTTACGACCTCTAAAGATTAAAAAGGGAACAGGAGAAAAGTGTGCTGATCGAAAAAAAATCTATGTTAACTGGTGTTCGCCACATTGTTGATATGCCGATCACTGCTGAACAGTTAAGTAACTGGCAGGGTGGCATGTTAATTCAAGATGCGATGCCAAACTTGACTGATGCCCAGCGTGAATTTATAGTGTCAGGCATTACAACTCAGGAATGGGAGGAAGCCTTTGGTGAATAAATGTTTTAATTGCGGTGTGGTCGTTAAATTAGAAGTAGCTTGCAAGTTATCAGATAAAATACACTGCATACCTTGCACTATATCTGAATTAAAATTTAATGATTTTGGTGATCGTAAAAACTATCGTGCTGATGTGCGTCGAAAAAATACGAGGGCTAATTGGTGAAAAGTATTAACTTAATAGCTTTGAAGTCTATTAAACCTATTGAAGATTATATATATAATTATAATCTACCTTTGTTAGGGTTTAATAGCTCTACTAAGATCTTAAAAGGTCTTAAAAAGGATTATACCACAGGTATATTGTATTTGCAACCCGCAGATCTTGTGGCTAAGAAAACTTTATGTTCCTATGCCGATGTTGCTGGGTGTAAAGTTCCTTGCCTTCGGACTTCAGGTAGACTAGGTATGTCCCGTGCCCAGAAAGCTATGACTCGTAAAACTGTTCAGTATCTTAAAGATCCTGATGGATTTAAAGACCGACTGAGGGCTGAGATATTACGCCGTGAAACCGACAACTATTGTATTCGGCTCAATGGTACTAGTGATATTGATTGGTCTGATCTTGTCCAATCTTTGCCTAATATACAGTTTTACGATTACTCGAAAGTCCTACACCGTGTTGCTCGAAATACTTTGTCCAACTATCATCTAACATTTTCGGCATCACTTAATAGTGTCAAGACTATACAGCAACTTAAAACTGCGACAGAGCTTGGACTCAATATTGCAATATCTTTTAACACTAAAGAATGCAAGGGCGAGTTCAAGATACCTGACACTATACAGTTGTTTGGTAAGACTGTAAAGTTAGCAGACTTTGATGAGACTGACTTGCGATTCTTAGATCAGGACGGTGCCATCGGTAAATTAACACGCAAGGGATCTACAAAATTAGAGCGCCTCAAAAATCAGGGTAGTTTTAACTTTTTTGCAGACCCAAATAATTTACAGTTGGTCGCTTGACAGCGCAGTTAAAATACTTTAAGATTCTCCCTAGAAAACTAGGAAGGAGGTCTTACGACCTTCCTAGTTTTTCTAGGGGTACGGTTGGAGGCACCGTGAAGCCTGACCCGTCACCTCCCTTGTGGAGCCTTTAAAGAGTGACAATGAGCAGCTGGTAACTCATTATTTTATAATCAGGAGTTCGTATGAACACAATTACTTCTTTGTTCGGTAACAATTCAGCAGTTGACAATCTTCGGGACGCTGGCTATGGCGATGCAGACTTTGAAGTTGTCTCTACGCCAGTATTATATAAGGCAAGTGGCACAGATAAATTTGGTGGTATACTTAAACTTGAAGGTAAGAATGTTTATTACCGCGAAGATACTGGCGATGCCTTGGCGATCCACGGTGATCGTTACAAGCCAGTGTCACATACTAAAATGATTGATACTGCTCGTAATGTATTGGAACGTAGTAATTTAAATCTTCGGGATATTAAAGAAACTATCCAAGTGGGCGATGACGGTGCGGTTTGTTTTGTACGGCATCAGCTACCCAATCATGAGATCACAACTCCTGATGGTGACACGGCTATCCTTGAAATGCTGCATATTAATTCATTCAATTCTGTATGGCCTTACCAAGCGACTGTTGGAGCCTTGCAAAACGCTTGCACAAATCATCAAGTATTTCTTGGGCAGACCGCTGGAATTTACAAGGCTCGACATACCAATAAGCTTAGTGTGGATCAGGGTGCCCATCAAATGAATAAGATAATGAATATTCTTGATACTCAGAATGAGATCTGGGCTGAGTGGTCTAACACGCCGGTTGGTCGCAAGGAAGCTTTTAGTTATATTGCAGAGGCGACAGGCTCTAAGTTCGCACTTGGTAAATTAAAAGAAGGTGAGGATGTCCGTTCAATTATGACCATGCCGACAGCATATAATAATTCTTCTTTGGTTTATTCTTGGTCACAGTACAATATGCGGTACAAGCGAACAATGGGTGAAAATTACTGGGCTGTCTACAATGCTTTGACTGATTGGTCAAGCCATCATGTAGGTACTCGTAAAAATACAAGAGATATCCCAGTTGCTCAAGTTAAGAAATCTGAAAAAGTACAGCAAGTAATTGCAAGATTTCCAATGGCGGCCTAACTCCTGACACCCTGAGCATGGTGTTAAACTGCTCACTTAATATAACCCCCGGTAATGGAAGATTGTTATGGATGAAAGGATAGGAAATTTATTTGGCTTTGATCCTCAAAGTTTTAATGGTTTTTTGTGTGATGTGGGTGAACCTAGTGTGCACACAAGTGTCGTTGGAAACTCATTATTTGTTTTATATTTTGATGGTGATGTGGGCTGTGCTTTATTCTCTAGCGGAAGTGAGGCTTTTGATGAGGATGGCTTGCGATTAGAATTAATTGACTGCTCTTGGTGTGATCTTAAACTTGATGAGATGTTATTCATCCAACAAATTTTCAAGTCTTTTTATAAAGAGGTAGATAATGTCCACTAAAGATATTTTAATTAATGAGTTCCACGACAATCGGGACAGTGATTACATCAGCGAGTGTATACAGGCTGAGTTAATTGATAGAGGATACAAGCCTGAAAGTTTTTCTTGGGCCATAAGTGTTACTATTTTTGAGGAAGATGAAGATGAAAACTAGAATCCATGTCAATCAACATAACATTAAGGCTAATGCTAAAGGCGCTGAGTTGCCAGTGATTACTGTCAAGGACTACAAACAAAATAGAAAGGCTAATCATGCCGCTGTTGTAGACTCTGAAGGTAAGCCATTGGTAAGTGTTTACTACTGTCCTGACAACCCGCTACCGTGTGGCGCTAAGGTTTGGATTGAAACTGAGTTGGAGGTTGTAACCGTTGGATAAAATAGATTTGTTTGTAGATCATTTTGTAATTTACTCTAAGAGTCGGGAGGCTTTGATACTCAACAGCAATGTTGATAACTTCAAAAATAACTTGCGAGAGTTGATATCTTCTGAAATTAGAGACACACTACTGGAGCGTGTGAATGTATTAGATTATGACATGAAACTAGCTGAACCTAATCGCCATGTAAGTCCTCAATATGACAGACTTAGAGATGCTAGAACTACTTTGATGCGCTTGCACAATGATCTTCTTTGGAATAAGGAAACTGCATGAATATATTTTATATTGATACCTGCCCTGTCAAGGCCGCACAAATGCAGTGCGATAAGCATGTAGTTAAAATGATTTTAGAATCTGCACAAATGCTCTGTGCTGCACACCATGTTGAGGGTGACGGTAATGTACCTTACAAGCTGGCCCATAAAAATCATCCCAGCACTGTTTGGACTCGCACTAACAAGAAACATTATCAGTGGCTCTGGGATCACATGATAGCCTTGGGTGAGGAATACACTAGCCGTTATGGTAAGGTACATATGACCATTACTAAGTGCGCCGAAGCTCTCAAGAATCCTCCTGAAGCTGTGCCAGATATTGAATGGACTGATCCACCACAGTGTATGCCTGATGAGTGTAAGCGAGAGACTTCACTGGCTGGGTACACTGAGTATTATTTTAATTACAAACCAAAAGTTATTGATATGCGTTGGAGAGGAGTAAAACAATGCAGAACTTAATTGACATGTGTAACCACATACTTTACTATTCCACAATCTATTGTGGTCTTGAAGATATTAACGATGAGATGCAGGCCGATGTTCTGCGTTTAATGTTAAAACATGGTGAGGTTTTCCCTGAATCTTTTACTAGACTTTATTTAAAAACTCAATGGGAGGAAGCAAATGAGTGCTACTGATACACGGGAAGAATTTTGTAGTGATGTAGATGATTGGTGGTGCCAACTGTTTGCTTTAAGAATAGGTGTCAGTCCTCCATCAGAACGTGTCAAGTTTAAGTTTATTAATTTTGTAGAGGATCGTTGCTCTGAAGTAGGTAGTTGGAGAATACAAGATAACGATTTGTCTATGCTCTTTGTTGAGTTTATTGACAGGAACTGCGAGTGACAAAAGATATTTTAAAACTAAAAAGTTTTTTATTGAACCCAAAGCGCAGCGATGAGTTTGTAACTTGGTACTATTTAGATGGCTGGCGAAACTGTAAAATTAAAGTCGGGAATAAAAAAGCCACAGTAGTACCGATGTTCGGCAAGGGTAAAATAACCTTATCAATCAGACAGTTAAAGGAGGAACTTAATAAACTTTATTGGTATGCAGCAAGATGTGATGCCAGTAGGATCGCCCAAGAAGAAGGGCGCAAAAAAAGAAAATTACGGTGGGAAGAAAATTATGCTTGACATGGTTGTCTTTAGTCCGTATAATACGCAAACCAAAACCAAACGCGAGGTATAAAAAAATGGCAGTACTTGAAGGAACAGCTTATTGGGCTTTTGTAACTTCACCCAATACTAAATATGATCCGTGCTATTCGGTCAATCTAGTAGTGGATGAAGCCACCGCTCAGAGCTTTGAAGATCGTGGTTTTCCCGTCAAGCAAATGGATGAGGGGCCTGCGATTGTATTTAAGCGCAAAGTTAATGGGCCTAATGGTATGATTCGCAAAGCGCCGGGATTGATCGACAAGCGCAAACAAGAAATTGATGTGACTGTTGGCAATGGCTCGCATGTCAAAGTACAATACAAGGAGTGGGAGTCTCAGTGGAATGGTCGAACTTACAAAGGTCTCGATTTCATGAAGATGCAAGTCCTAAAACTTGTAGAGTACAATGATCCTAATGCGGATGAATTTGAAATTGAAGATGAGGAGGAAGCAGAGCTTTGAGTGAAGAACTAAAAAATACTGTATCGTTCGAGGACAAAGAATATGATGTTGCTGAGCTACCTGAGAGGGGACAGCTGATAGTAGGATTTGTTCGAGAAATCCGTGAGGAAGGTGCAGTATTAAAGAAAAGGCTTTCTATATTGCAGGCAGCAGAGATAACATTCTCTAAAGAATTAGAGGAAATACTCACTGCTCCTGAACAAGAAAACCTAGAAGGTATGGACTAACTGATAGGGGCTTCGGCCCCTTTCTTTTATGGAGACATAATGGCTTTTGTAAAATTTCATTTGCCCTGCACTAAATGTGGTGGTAGTGATCCCGTGTCTGTTGATGGAGACGGCCACGGCTATTGCTTTAGTTGTAATACTTATCTTAGAAACTATGAGGACGGTGGCTTGCCAGATCAAGTTAGTGACTTTAAAACTTATAAACGTAACTCAATGAACTACAGTGATGGAGACTTCAATCAATTATCAGACAGATCAATCTCTCTGGATACAGTTAAAAAATATGGTGTCAAATCTGTACTAGACTCTTCTAATAAAATTACTAATCATTTTTATCCATACTATAATGGTAATGAAATGGGCGGTGCTAAAGTTCGAGATGTGAAAGATAAATCTTTTATGTGGGAAGGCTCGCCAAAAGGCACTGGCTTATTTGGACAGCAAGCCTTTCAAGCTGGTGGCAAGTTTATTACTTTGGTCGAAGGCGAGTGCGATGCGATGGCAGCTTACGAGTTGTTAGGATCTAAATGGCCTGTAGTTTCTGTTAAGAATGGTGCTGGCGGTGCGGTCAAAGATGTCAAAGAAAATCTAGAGTTTCTGGAATCATTTGATTGTGTTGTGATTAACTTTGATAATGACAAGGCAGGCAAGGAAGCTGCAAAGAAAGTAGCAAGAATTCTACGTCCGGGCAAAAGTAAAATATTACACATGCCTGTAGAGTTTAAAGATCCTAATGACATGCTCAGGCAAAACAGTAAGCAGGCTTATGTCACTGCTTGGTGGGCCGCTAAACTATATACTCCCTCTGGCATCGTGAATGTTTCTGAGATGGACGATAGTTACTTTAATAGAGAGCGTTTAGAATCTATACCATATCCTTGGAGTGGACTAAACGAAAAGCTTTATGGTATGCGGCGGGGCGAGCTAGTGACTATCACTGGAGGAACCGGCCTTGGAAAGACCTCTATCACCAGAGAGATCGAACACTTTATTATTAAGAATACTAAAGATCGTGTCGGCATCTTAGCTCTTGAGGAAAACAAGAACAGGACTGTGGATGGTATAGTTTCTATTGAAGCAAATGCGAAGCTTTATATTAATCAAGTTAGAGAAGAGTTCCCAGAGGAGCAGTGGCGAAAGCACTATGAAGATCTTTTTAAGGGCGATGCTAAAGATCGGCTGTGGATCTACTCGCACCTTGGTCAGCACGACATAGAAGAAATATTTTCTAAACTGCGCTACCTGACTATTGGCTGTGATTGTAAGTGGGTCATTGTAGACCACTTGCACATGCTTGTATCTTCTATGGCTGAAGGCGATGAACGTAGGGCTATCGACAGCATCATGACACGACTCAGATCTTTAGTAGAAGAAACTGGTGCGGGTATGATTCTTGTATCTCATCTACGTCGAGTAGAAGGTAACAAAGGGCATGAGCAAGGCATCACTGTGGGGCTATCTCACCTGCGAGGGAGCCAATCTATAGCCCAGCTTAGTGATTGTGTTATTGCACTTGAGCGTAACCAGCAGAGCGACGATCCAGTGGAGGCGAGTACAACACATGTAAGAGTTCTAAAATCTAGATACACTGGCGATGTTGGTATGGCTACACACTTGCTTTATGATAATGAAACTGGTAGACTATCAGAAATATTAGCTGATGAGCCAGATGAATTTTATGATGAACAGGATGGGGTACCATTTTGAATTTAGTATTTGACATTGAAACTGACGGGCTAGACTATTCAGTTATCTTTTGTATTGTAGCGTATGACATAGACAATGATGTAATCTATAAGTTTACACCATCTGAATTACAAGAAGGTGTTGATTTGCTAAGTAAGGCAGATAAACTTATAGGTCACAATATCATTGGCTTTGATATACCCGTAATAAAAGATCTTTATGGTGTAGACCTGTCTGAAAAGTGTATCCTTCGGGATACACTAGTATTGTCTAGGCTGATAAATCCCACTAGAGAAGGCGGACACAGCCTTGGATCTTGGGGTATGAAGCTAGGGCAACGTAAGTTAGACCATGAAGATTTTAGTCAGTACTCAAATGAGATGCTAAAATATTGTGTTAACGATGTGCTTTTAAATGCTAAAGTATACAAGATACTAAAGACTGAGGCTAAGGGTTTCTCAGCACAATCTGTAGATATAGAGCAGAAAGTGTATGCTCTGTTAAATAAACAAAGAGACAAAGGATTCTTATTAGATTGGCAGCATGTCCTCTCCTTACAGGCTGAACTAGAAGAAAACATCGAAGTGATTAAAAGAGAAGTTCAGAAAGAGTTCAAGCCTAAAGAAGAGGTATTTACACTGCGGATATGCTACAATGCTGATGGGGCTGTTTCTAAATTTGCAAAGTGCAGAGAGTTAGGTACTCGCGTAAGACTTAATGAGGCTGAGTACAAAATAATATGCAGAGATAAAAAAATAAAACGAACTATTAGGCATCCCTTTAACTTAGGATCTCGTAAGCAGATAGGCGAATATCTACAAGACTTTGGATGGAAACCTAAAAAGTTTACACCCACAGGGCAGCCGATAGTGGATGAGAAAGTATTAAGTAAAATAAAAAATATACCGCAAGCCGAACTGATCTCTAAGTATTTAATGTTGCAGAAGCGCATTGCTGCTGTAAAATCTTGGATAAAAGAAAGTGGTGATGATGACAGAGTGCATGGCTATGTAAACTCTAATGGTACTATTACGGGTAGGATGACACACAACAGTCCCAATATGGCACAAATTCCTAGTCTTTCTTCTCCGTATGGAAAAGAATGTAGAGAGTGTTGGATAGTTCCTGAAGGTTATAAACTGGTCGGTATAGATGCAAGCGGTCTTGAATTAAGAATGTTAGCCCACTACATGGAGGATGAAGACTACAAAAATGAAATCATTAATGGAGACATCCACACAACTAACCAACGACTTGCGGGACTTGAATCAAGAAATCAGGCAAAAACTTTCATCTATGCCCTCCTATACGGAGCAGGAGATCCTAAGCTTGGCACAGTGGCTGGGGGAGGTAGAGAAGTTGGTGCGAGACTTAGAAAATCTTTCTTCGATAATCTACCATCATTCAAAACTCTTAAAGATAGAGTTGGAAGAGCGGCTAAAAAAGGAAGCATCAAAGGTATAGATGGTAGAAAACTAATAGTAAGATCTGAACACGCTGCACTCAATACTTTATTGCAGAGTGCTGGTGCAATAGTTATGAAGAAAGCTTTGATTATCTTTGAAGAAAAAATAAAAGATATTGATGCCCATGTTGTAGCTAATGTTCATGATGAATGGCAGGTTGAGACAGAACAAATGAGTGCTGACACTGTAGGTAAACTAGGTGTTGAGGCGATACGAGAAGCTGGTCTAGCTTTAAAATTAAAATGTCCTTTAGATGGAGAATACAATGTCGGGAACAACTGGGCTGAAACACACTAAAATCAATCCTAAAACTGGTAAACCTATGTACTACAAAGATAATCCTAACGCTGTGAAAGCTAGGGATGCTCGTAGAATGTGGGTAAATGGTAAAGAAATTTCTAAGTTCCATCCGTTGCATAAGCCCGGACGGTACAAGACTCTAGGGGACGCTGCCTTCAGCGCCTTGGGAGCCTATGAGACAATGAAGGAGGGTCAAGTCTACATCATTGTCAACCCAGCATTTCCGGGCTGGTGCAAAGTAGGGATGGCTGTGGACGCAGAGGATAGGCTCAAGCAGTATCAGACTAGCTCTCCCTACAGAGACTACAAGCTAATCAAGGCATATGATACTGATGACCGACGAACCGCTGAGAAGGACGCACACGAGCTTCTAGCTAAGTCACATGGGCGTAAGGGCGAGTGGTTCTACATTCAACACCCCGTCGCTATCGAAATCCTAGATGAATTATTTTCTAATGGGGTGCAACTTGAACTCTTCTAAAAACTTAGATACTTTGATCGAAGATATTTATTCTGCAATAAATGTTTTGTCTGAAGGCAAAGATATTAAATTATCAGATGATTTAATTTATGATTTTGGCGAAAGGATGAAGTCTGCTTTGGCTCACTGGGCCACACCAAAAAAGCAAACTAAGGGCCTCCGTATGAGTAACGTGGGCAAGCCTGCGCGACAGTTGTGGTATGATATGAGGAGCCAGCAGGCTACAGGGACTCACTCTGCCTCTACTCAAATAAAGTTTTTATACGGTCATATCTTAGAAGAACTACTACTTATTTTAGTAAAGCTATCTGGGCACACTGTAACAGATGAACAAAAAGAAGTAGTTGTTGAGGGGATCACGGGACACATGGACTGCAAAATAGATGGCGAGGTTGTTGACATAAAAACTGCTTCAGGTTTTGCATTTAAAAAGTTTGCAGAGGGAACTTTAGCAGAACAGGATGACTTCGGATACCTGTCTCAACTCACTGGATATGAAGCTCATGAGGGCACAAATGCTGGCGGCTTTCTTGTGATAAACAAAGAAAATGGTGAGCTTTGTTTATTTAGACCAGATGACATGGACAAGCCCACTATTAAAAGTCAAATAAAAAATGTAAAGAAAGCTATTAAACTTGACACGCCGCCTGAGAAGTGTTATAATCCTATACCTGAAGGCGCAAAAGGGAATGAAAAACTAAGCAGGCAATGCGTCTTTTGTCCCCATAAATATGATTGTTGGTCGGATAGCAATAATGGTCATGGGCTTCGAGTATTTAAATACTCTAAAGGTCTTACCTATTTGACTAAGGTTGTTTCGCCACCTAGAGTAGAGGAAGTATCTATTTGAATAGTAAAATAATGAAGCGCATTAGATCTAAAAGTCTTGAAATACTTTGTAGCTGGCTGCATACGCTTGTGCCAGACGAAGAAAAAGAGAAGATAAATATAAACAATGTAGATCAATTCCTAGCACAACAAGAATATATTTACAGTAACAAGACTTTATATCTTAGTATCTACACAAAGAAGTGGGTAGTGACTGTCCTCAAAAAAATGATTAAGGATGGTTACAAGATAGACGATATTGATTTCAATATCTTTAATAATAATTATAAGAAGTATATTCATGGCGCACGTTAAATCTGGCGCACGTAAAAAAAGAGTACCCCGCCCTCCCAAACTTCTAGCTCCCAACGGTGACAAATATGATTCTATTTGGGAAGCCGTCCTTCATGAGTCAATTTTAAAAGATTGGAGCCACCATACTGATAAAGTTGATTACATTATTAAACACACCTATGAACCAGACTTTGTTCGTGTGATTGACGGTAAGAAAATATTGCTTGAATCTAAAGGTAGGTTCTGGGACTTTCAAGAATATAATAAATATATTTGGGTAAAGAAAATTTTACCTAAAGATACAGAGCTTGTTTTTTTATTTGCCAATCCTTCAGCCCCAATGCCGGGAGCAAAGCGCCGTAAAGACGGAACAAAAAGATCTCACGCTGAGTGGGCAGGAACTAATGGTTTCAGATGGTTTAGTGAAGACAGCATACCTGATAATTGGATTGATGTTAAAGCTAGAGAAACTGAAGAGTATAAGAAGCGTAACGATAAATTAAAAGTGGAGATGCCATGAGCATTGATAACATAACACCAGAGGAGTGGAACAAGATGTCATTTAAGACAGTAGAAGAGGACGATGCACTTAACGAGCATCCAGTGTTCTCTGAGGAGGCTATGGCTAAGAGCTACGATGTAGTTAACCGACCAGAGCATTATAACAATAGTGGAATGGAGTGTATTGATGCTATTAAAGGTATGCTTACGCACGATGAGTACATTGGTTATCTACGTGGTAATTCTTTAAAGTATCGCTGGCGCTTTCGGTATAAAGGAAAACCTGTTGAGGATCTTAGAAAAGCAAGATGGTATGAAGATCGTCTTCTGAACTATGAGTTGGAGCATCCCAGTGAGCAGCTACGATAGAAAGGCGGAGCGGGTAGCTAAATTTAATAAAAAGAAAAGATCTAAAAATAAAGCTCGAAGTAAAGGTTATCGAAAAGAGCAGCTGAATGAAAAGGATGATAGGTATGACATCAAAAATTGGGAAGCAGGATTATTTAGGGATTCAGATTGATTACGATTTAGAAAGTAATTTAGATAGTTTTTCTTTAGAAACAATTAAAGATAGATATTTATGGAAGGACGAGACACATGCCCAAGAAGCATTCGCCAGAGCGTCCGTCTATGGCGCAACGTATCAAGGACACACTGACTACAATCTTGCACAGCGACTTTACGATTACGCAAGTAAGAGTTGGTTCGGTTTTAGCACTCCTATACTTAGTAACGGGGGAACCAGCCGTGGCCTCCCTATTAGCTGTTTTCTTAATTATGTTCCTGATTCAAGGCGTGGTTTATCTGATCACTATGATGAGAATATTTGGCTGGCGAGTGGAGGTGGAGGCTTGGGTGGATATTGGGGTGATGTTAGAAGCAATGGGGTTTCTACTTCTAACGGCAGTCAGTCTACTGGCAGCATCCCTTTCATGCACGTAGTTGACAGTCAAATGCTCGCCTTCAATCAAGGCATAACAAGGAGAGGATCTTATGCAGCTTACATGGACATCAGCCATCCAGAGGTTGAAGAATTTATCGCTATGCGAAAAACTACTGGTGGTGATCTTAATCGTAAGTGTCTCAACCTTCACAATGGTATTACAATCACAGACGAGTTCTTGGCCTCCGTCATGTCTGATGGTCAGTGGCGTTTAGTTGACCCCAAGTCTAAGCAGGCAGTCAAGACTGTATCAGCAAGGGACTTGTGGTGGCAGCTAATACACACCAGAGCAGAGACAGGTGAACCCTACATTGTTAACCTAGACCGCTGCAATGACGCTCTACCAGCCTCACAGAAGGAGCTAGGTCTAGAGGTACGCCAGAGTAACTTATGCTCTGAGATTACCTTACCGACCAGTGAGCAACGTACAGCAGTGTGTTGCTTGTCTAGTGTTAACCTAGAATACTTTGATGATTGGAAGGACGATGAACAGTTCATTGATGACCTAGTGACTATGCTAGATAACATCATTGAACACTTTATTGATAACGCTACGGGTGGAGAACATGCGTGGCATGGAGACTCAAAACCAGAGGAGTTTGATTCTTATGTTAGACAAAGTAAAGCAGGGTTTACAAAAGCCGCTTATTCAGCATATAGAGAACGGGCGATTGGCCTTGGAGCGATGGGTTTTCATAGTTACCTTCAACGTAATGGAATCCCTTTTGAAGGAATGTACGCCTCCAGCTTCAACAATAGAGCGTTTAAAACGATCAAAGACAGAGCTACGATGGCTTCCAGAAGTTTGGCTAGAGAGCGTGGGGAGGCTCCTGACATGGCTCGTAGTGGCCTGCGTAATTCCCATCTGCTTGCTATTGCCCCTAACGCTAGTTCTAGTATTATATGTGGTGGAACAAGCCCTTCTATTGAGCCTACAAGGGCTAACGTATTTACGCACAAAACTTTAACAGGATCTTTTAAAGTAAAGAATAAGTATCTGGAGGAACTACTTGAAACCAAAGGTATCAACACAGAGAAAACGTGGAAAGATATTGCAGCTGCTGAAGGCTCTGTTAAAGACTTGGAGGCGCTCACGGAAGAAGAGAAGGCCATATTTAAGACGGCCCCGGAACTTAACCAGATCTGGATTATTGAACACGCCTACCAAAGACAAAAGTACGTCTGTCAAGCACAGTCAGTAAACCTGTTCTTTGAGCCGCCACCCTCTACTGCCCCACAGGAGGTACACGATGAGTATCTGGAATATGTTAATCATGTACATTGGACAGGAGCTAACAAACTCAAATCTATGTATTACCTGCGCTCTACAGCAGCTAGAAATACAGAGAATGTTAATGTTAAAATCCCCAGAATCAACCTCGAAGACGGAGAATGTTTAAGCTGTGAAGGATGATGAACACCCAGTATACAGAGCACAGTTCTATATACAGGAGCTACAGAAATACGTTACGTGGCCTGAGTACCTAGCGTACTACAAGGAGCAGGACGATAAGATTATGATGTTCAGTACCTACTGTATGCAGATGTGGTCTAGCTACATGAATGACAAGATTAAACAGAAGGAGGCACCTTTGAGCTACAAAGAGTACCTAAACAAATATAAAGAACTACTGGAGGAGGGATACAGTGCTAGACCCCAAGATTAACGCCATGATGCGTTTATACAAAGCTGAAATAGAAGTTTATAAAGCAGAGGTTCAGAACTATATTGACAATCCCGTTGGCGTGGGAGAACATGGTAATCTAGTTGAGACTATGGATGCTCTTGTAGGCAAGATTGCTGAAGCAGAAGACAAGTTAATTGTTTTGGAGACACACTTTAATGAGTAATGTTATAAAGATGGTTCCTGACCAAGCAACGGCTGATGAGATTTTTGAAGACTGTAAAGGCGAATATAATGAAGTACTAATTATTGGCTGGGATAATGAAAATCTTCTTAAAGCTAAGTCAAGCGGATCATTAGATCTAAAAGATATAATTTATATGCTTGAAGTATTTAAACAGGCATTGATAAGCACGGGGTACGAAACTAATGAGCGATGACCTTCCTAAAATAGTTGTCAAAAAAGTTACAGAGAACGCAGATGGTTCTGCTCAGATGGAGTTAGACCTAGACCCTCAAGCAGTACAGCTATTGCTTGACATAGGACTGACTAGACTACTTGAAGAATACTTGGAGAACAAAAAGAATGAGCGATGAACTTATACACCTGATTAGCCTCTGGTCTATGGAGCGTGGTATAATCAACAACAGTACACCCCTTGCTCAATTTGCTAAGCTTGTGTCAGAGATGGGGGAGTTAGGAGATAACATAGCCAAGGAACGTGACGTTACTGATGACATCGGTGACTGCTTGGTAGTGTTGAACACCTTAGCCATTATGAATGATACGACACTTGAGGAATGTTTAAAGGTGGCATACAACGATATAAAAGACAGAAAGGGACACATGAATACTCATGGTGTTTTTATTAAAGAGGGAGATGTTGCATGAGCTTATTAGACACTAGAGATTACTACAAACCGTTTGACCATCCTTGGATGTTCGACTACTACTCACAACAGAATCAGATGCACTGGTTCCCAGAGGATGTGCCATTGCACAATGATGTCAAAGATTGGCAGACAATGACTGATGAAGAAAAAAATCTACTGACTCAAATCTTCCGTCTGTTTACACAATCCGATGTAGACGTAGGTGCTGGGTATGTCGATAGGTACATGCGTATCTTCAAGAAACCTGAAGCACGTATGATGATGTCTAGCTTTGCCAACATGGAGTCCATACACCAACATGCCTACAGCCTGCTACTGGACACTGTAGGGATGCCAGAGGTGGAGTATAAGGCGTTTGCAGAGTATGAGGCTATGGCAGACAAGCATGAGTACATCAACGCTGTGAAGGTCACTAAGGGCGACAAGAAGTCCATTGCTAAGGCACTAGCTATCTACTCAGGTTTTACTGAAGGTTTACAGTTGTTTTCTAGCTTTATCATCCTACTTAACTTCCCACGGTTTGGCAAGATGAAGGGTATGGGGCAGATTATTACGTACAGCATACGTGATGAATCCATGCACGTAGAAGCCATGACAAAGCTATTCAGGGAGTTTATTCAGGAGAACATAGACTTGTGGACTGATGACTTCAAGGCTGAGATATATCAGGCATGTCGTGAGATGGTTGACCTAGAGGATAGATTCTTGGACTTGGTGTTTGAGCAAGGTGACATACCGGGCTTGACCAAGAAGGAGATGCAACAGTACATCAGGTACATTGCTGACCGCAGGCTGCTACAGTTAGGGCTGAAGACTAACTACAATGTCAAGGATAACCCACTGAACTGGCTGGACGATGTGTTAGGTGTAGAGCATCAGAACTTCTTTGAAGGTAGAGCTACCACCTACATGAAGGCTGGACTACGGGGTGACGTTGGTAAAGTTTCTTTTAACAAGGTCGCATAACATGGAGGGGAACGTAGTAAGTTTTAAAGTATTTATTAACTCTGAGGGTCTTCTGATGACTGAGTATTCTAGATTACCACAAAATAAATTAGCGCAAATATTTAGCAGCCCTGATCTTTGTTATATAGAAAAAATACTCACCAAGGTTGACCCAAAGTTTAAAAATTTACACAAAGAATTAGAGGAAGAATTAGAGACATTAAAATGATAGATTATTTATTTAATATCTGTGTTAATATATTAATAGTTATTGGAGAAATAACAGGATGGGGATATAAACTATCTAATTTAATTATATTTGTAGCGGTACAGCCAATGCTAATAATATTATTTTTTACTTTATGGTTACGTCTTAAACTAATAAATTTAAATTTTGAGAAGATGAGCTAACATTTTTTACACTTATCGTCCCGTGATCATATTGATAATACACAGTCCTAAATACAGTAGTGTCAATTCTACTAGTACCATTAGTAGTATCAGTAACAACATTATGTTTTGTTTGGGTATCTACGTAGCTGCTTAACAGCATGTTAGATACAGGAGATACAGGGCCTACCATTTTACGCGATGTGACCAATAACGAGCCGAAAGCTTAGACGGATTAGGATCTTGGGCATTATGGCGAGCATAGTAAGATTTTTTTCTAGCTTTATCTTTAGCAGTTTTAGGATTTTTACCAGCACCCCTCACACCCTGCTGACCAAACCTAATTGTTTTAATTTGATCTCCTTGTTTTGCAACAACAACATGAGACTTTGTGGGGTGCTTAGGAGTTCTTTTAGGCTTGTTGTATCCAGTAACACCCGCACGGGCTAGTCTTGGATCTTTCTTTTTAGCTTTGCCGCCTTTTTTATATTCTTCTCTCATTTACGATGCCTCGCTGTCTTCTTAGCTATTTTCTTAGGTTGCTTTGAGTGCTGCTTTCCCTTCTTGGTGTCTTCTCTTTTCTTTCTGGAAGTGGCAGCGTACTCCGCTGCTGATAAAGCCTCTCTAGCCTTCTTCGGGAGATACCTTTCACCTGTTGCTTTTGCTCCTTGTGTTGATGGTTTACCTGACTTAGTACCCCATTTCTGTTTAGTCCACTCTTTAAGGGACTTCTGTGATTTTTTTAATCCCATGTTTTTAGTTCCTTACCTATCTTTATTCTACCGTAAGGATTGCGCCCCTCAAACTCTGAGGATGTCTCGTAGCCTAAAGCACCATCTACGTACCACGTATCTTTCTCTATCTTTAAACCTGTCCACACAATATCTGTAGAAGTTTCAGAACGGTCATTAAAAGGACTACCATTAGGGACGCTTGATATATGTTCAAACTCTCCGTACCACGTACAGCCCTGTAGAAGTATTAATATAGGAAGTAATTTTATGAGTGTCATTATTGGTTGTGCCTTTTATCCTGTTGTTGTCTGACCCGTTTTTCAAGTTCTTTTTTATTTTCTTTTTTTTGTTGTGCTTGTTTTGTCATGCTTCCTCCTAAGAGACTCCTTTGCTTTTTTAGCAATCTCTGCCTGCTTAGACTTACCAGCAACCTTAGCTCTTTGCTCCATTACAGTTAATATCTGTATCTTACGAGCATAGGGCTTACTTATATTTTTAACTTTGCGTGCAGTGTCTCTAGCATCTTGTACAGTGGCGTATTTAATACGAACAGTATCTTTAGGATTCTCATCAGTATATAATCTACGACCTGAACCTTTAGGCTTTTTACCTGTACCCTTCTTAGGATCAGCCATTACTTATACCCGCCACCTGCTTCTTTATATTGTTTAGCAAGCATCTGAGCTTTACGGGCTGACCATTGCCCCGGTTTTCCACCTTTAGAACCTGCCTTGATCTTGTTAAATAAACGCTTACGCATTGTAGGCTTAGTATAATTACCTGCCTCGTTAACTCTGGATTTTTTTTTCGCTGGTTTCTTAGCTGCTGGCATGGTGCCTCCAGTTATCTAGTTACATATGAAAGTAATACTGCTAAAATTAAAGGCAATAATATTAATATTACCCCTATAACAGCGCCTATTTCTCTTACATCTTTCCAAAACTGTTTCTTAGCCGCTACTGCTCTAGCCAACTCTTGCTGTTTAGCCTTTCTTGCTTCAGCCATAGCAGCCATAGCTTCGTTGTATAGCTGACCGTTACCGCTAATAGTAAACAAATCTTTAATTTCTTGCATGGTTTCTTGTATTTGTTTTTTAGCTAATGCAGCCTTTACAGCGTCTGCTTCAGATAGTTTACCTTCATTTTGCGCCCGTGCAAGCTCTACTTCAGCGCCGCCTAGTGTTGATAAAAATCCTGATATAGATTGTATATCATTTGTAGTTTCAGCTACACGCTTGATAGCGCCTGTTGCAGCATTAACACCAGCTATAATTGCAGATATTTCACCGATCATTTTCTGGTCTTTTCGTAGCTTCTCATAGCACCTAAACCCAACATACCCATGAGAACAGGCATCATTGTTTCTAGCGGTACGAGAGGAATGACAATAGATATTTTTAAAAGGGCCAGTACAAAGTTTGCAAATGGTATAGTAATGAAGTTACCAAACATACCTAGCCCACATGTCCAGCCAATGAAGGGCCTCCAGCCGCTTACAAAGATATTAGAGTGTGCTGCTTCAGTTTTGTTAACCTCAAGCTGACCCTTAGCTAACTCCTGTGCATGTTTCTCAGACATGGTAGCAATCTCATGGGCCAAAGCATTCTTCTGATCCTTGTCTTCAATAAACTTATCCAGTAGTCCAGATACAGGGCCTACTAAGCTTGCTACTAAACTCATATTAATAACTCCAGATGTGTGGTCTTGGACGGCCTTCAGAGTCTTCTAAGTCATCAAGGTGTATGAACCTTGTGGGGCCTTTCTGACTTATACCAATACCTGTAAAACCTGCCTCTAGAGCGCCCTGTACGAGCCTGTAAGCCCTCTCATGGGACACCCCTATGTCTATGGCCCTACCTGACGCATGTGCCCCCGGAGAGGCTTTACGGGCCTCTATGGGGTGGTCAGGACAACGGTATGCAGAGGTTACAGGAAAGCTAAAGCCAAGCTTTTCACGTAAGGCATCTACCTTCTTCATGAACATGGGGTCTATACCCTTGGCTTGGCAGTGCTTACACTCCAGTTCTTCTTCTGTAAAGTGCTTATACACTAAATAAGACCTTCTACTTTTTTAACATCCGCAGAAGCAAGCTTACCTAAATTAATTCTTACTTCGCTCCCTTCACCTTCTCCGCTTCCTAACTCTCTAGCTATGTTTCTTAGCTGCGCGTATGGGCTAAAGCCTGCTTTTTTAATGCCAGCCATTAAACCTGTAAAACTAAACTTATCGTCAGAGTCATTAAAGTTATAACGATCTACAATAATAGTATTCCCATCATCGTCTTGTTCTATACGAGCTTGACCTATGGTAGTCTTCATAGAATACTGAGGATCAAATACTTTAGTAATAAAATCTAAAGCTCCCCCACCCCCGCCTACATCTGCATACTGGCTTTGCCCTTTAGCTTGAGTACCATAATCAGCGTATTCAATAGCTTTTTTACCTTGACTTTGTGCGCGTAAGGCTGCCTTTTTTAAAGCTTCTTTTTCTTCTTGTTTTAAATCTTTTTCTGTTAAAGTTTCTGAACCTCCAAATAAGTCATACACAAACTGTCGCACATTAGTAGATATTAAAGGATCTTCATTACGCACAGGATTTGCAAGGCGGCTGGGCATACTCATCAAAGACTCCTTTTTAGGAGCCTCTTGTTTAGTAGGCTCTTGACGCAGAGGGGCTGGCTGCCTAGCAGGTTTTTCGCGTACAGGAGCTTGTTGTTTAATAGGCTCTTTGCGTACAGGTTGCTGAGCAGCTTCAACTTGAGCTTTCATATCTTGAGTCGGCACACTAATAACTTGACCCGCTCTAATTTTATCAGGATCAGCTATTTTATTTAAACGTGCAAGTTCTTTATAGTTCATATTAAATTTACGAGCTATTTGACTTAACGTATCGCCTCTTTTAATTTCATACTTCATGCTGCTTTCCTTCTCTTTAAAACAGTTAGTACTTTACCCCCATGCTCAAAGTTATGCCGTGGATCTTTGGGATCAAACTCTACAGCATTTTGAGTTTTGTATTGCTCAGGCTTAAACAGTATGTAAGAAAAAGCATTTACAGTTTCTTCTTCAGCAGGAGTATCTGCTAAGTTTAAATATTTAATAGAGTCAAAACCCTGATCTTCTAGCATTTTTCTAAATGTAATATTTAAATCCGCTATCTTCATACGCTCCACAAGTAAATCTTTTTCTGACATTTTCTTTTTATTAAGGGTGCCATCTGTTACAGCCTCTTGCCAAGCTTCAAAGTCTAATACTTTTTCATACAGGTTCTGTTTTGCATTACTGAACTTAGTAGCATTTAGCTTGGGAGCTTGTGTTAGCACAGCCTCTGTTATTGCAGCCATCGTACTGGGAGAATCAAATAGAGATGTCGCATTAGAGTAAGTTCCAAAGCTCATATCTTCTATTAATAGTGGACTTTCCACCCGTATAAACCCTCTAGTCATTGCTAAAGGCGGTGGAGTCTCCCCTTCGCGCACAGGCTCTGCAAGACGCTTAGATAGTTTTTTAGATGATATTCCACTATCTTCATCATACACATCTTCATCTTCCCTGCGGAACAACGCCATACGCTCCGCTTGAGCCTTAGTGCCCACATGCAGCCCTGTTTCCTGCGGCATGTTTACAGCCTCATCAAACTCATTAAAGAAACCACTGGCTGTTGAGCGATAGACCATATTCTTTTCTTGAGAGTTAGCTAAAAACTTATCTAAGTTATCTAATCGTTGCTCATCTGAAACTGAATAGTCGATAGCTACACGTTTACCTTGCTGATCTAATTGCAAAGCTTGGCGAGGCATTTTACTAAATATTTTTTTAGCCAGCTTTCTTTCTTCTGGCGTAAACTCATCTATTAGTGCCTGCACTTCTTTAGAAGTTACAACTCTGTTATCATATCTGGCAGCAGAAGTTTTGTAAATATTATCAAACTTACTTATCCAATCTGTGCCTAAAGCTCTAGCACCAATAGTATCTAGCTCTTGTGCTATGTGGGCGCTAACATCCATCACATCGTTGCCTTCCATAGCAAACATTTCTGAAAGCTCCATAGCTCTTTCAAAGTCTCTGATCTGCTCATCGTCATAACCACGCGCCTTACTAAATTCACGCCCCATAATTAACGTATTATCTTTATCTATAAATTCTGGCATTTCTGCTCTAAAATCAGCCATAGACATATCGTGTTTTTCATTTAACAGCTGTTTTGTATCTGTAAATACAAACTCACGAAAATCTGGATCATCTAAATCAGCAGGCATATCTGGATCAGTGCTGGAGTAAGCTTCTTCAATATTCTTTGCAACCTTTACAGCGCCCTCTTGACTTACCTTTACATTATTTTTTTTGGTTTCTCCCAAAATAGTTTTAGCTAGTTCACTAACAAAAGGTGAAAGCTCTCTAGATATTGCTCTTGAAAGTCCTCCAATAACAAACTGCTTGCGCTCAGAGCGATCCTCTTCATCAATAAAAGCTTCACCAGCTTGAGAATCGTAAGGTCTGCCTGTTACTTTATCTATGCGCTCATCAGGCTCTTCAGCAGCCCTTTCTATTTCAACTTCACCTCCTTTCCTATAAGGCAGTCTTTTTTCTTTCTTTTCTAAGTCGCTAAAAAATTTATCGTATTGTTCTTTTGTTTCATTAGGAAGCGAACCAAGAAGACCATATCCCGGCATTCTGCCCCCAATGATAGGCCCTAGTTTACCGTAACTTGCTACTCTACCTATATCACTACCGACAGGCCCAGCCAGACCTAACGCGGCTGTAGCAGGATTACCTGTGATGTCATAAGTTTTTTGAGTTCTTTGCACCATATCTAATAGTATACCAGCCCCACCCCATCTAGATACGCCTTCAGCCGCTATCTCTGCTCCACTTTTATCATTAAAAGAATCAGGATTACGAACATAGTTTAAACCAATAGCGGCAGCTGTCATAGACAAAGAAGCTGCCAAGGCATTTGCAAAAGCTTCAGGATTATCTATAGGCTTTGAAAAACCTCTAACAAACTCTTTTAAAACTTTATTTGAAAAAGCTGTAGGATATCCAAGAAGCTCAGCAAAAATAGCCTTCTTTGGATCGGACATCCAAATAGGTTTTATAGCTGCTCTAGGCCCCGTATCTAAAACTACTTCATTTACATATCGGCCAGCACCACGCTTAACAGACTTATAAAATGGATCTTTTGTATTTATTTGCCCATCATTTCTTTTAAGATACGCAAGGCCCTCATCTACATCTACATTTAATGCAGCAAGCTGATCCCGCATATTGCCAATTCTTTTAGAGTCTGGCAAAGTCCCATTATCTGCTATAGCTTTTAAATTTTTGTGTATTAAAGATTTACCTGTATTATACGCAGAAAGCTGCACAGTTTTTGTCCAACCGTCAAGTAAAGTAACTTGGAAAAATTTTCTGTTAGCTTGTTTAAAACCATGCCCAGCAATAGAAGAATCACCCAGCCTATCTGCTGCGCTAATGTTAGCATTTTCTAACATTAAAAATGATTCGCGCATTTCATCAAATATTTCAGGATCAGACAATCCTTGTTGCCCTAGTCGCCTACGAATGCCATTAGTAATTAGTTCTGTTCCCTGAGCAAGAGCATTACCAAATCCTTTAACAGACTCTTTAGTTCCTGCTTTTTGAATATTTAGTAAAATCTCAGTAAGACTTGAAATCGTAGCTAGAGGCAAAGTAGACATGCGTACTAATGTTGCATAAGTATCACGCGCAACCTGACCGCCTTGTCCATAGTCTTCTATACCTTCTCCTGTCATACTTTTATATAAATTCTGAATATCTTTGTAGTCTTGCCCAGTAAAAGTGTTACCTGCTGCTTCGACTTCAGCCTTAATCCTATCTATATAAACTGTATTAAAATCTTTTCTTTGATCAAAAGGTAAATCACTGCGCTCTAGAGTGTCCACGCCAAATACTTTTCTTTTAGTATATTTATTTGCGCTCTGAGTAATGTATTGAAACATTACATTTTCTACATTATTATCTAAAAATTCTTCGTATTTATTATCGTTTTTTATATTCGTAAATTTTCTAGCAGTAAAAAAGGAGTTACCAGAAACAAACTCTGCACCGGCGGGGCCTTCTGCATCTGTTTTCTTTTTAAGCATACCTGCTATAATTGCATTTGCTTCTTGAATATTTTCAGCCTCTCCGTCTGCTACAAGAAGTTTAGCAAATTTGTTCGGCCCCTTACCTGCAAGTTTATTTCTTTTTTCATCTGTAAAAACATTTGATGTGCCATAAAAATCTTTTAAAATAGCTGAGCGGTTCCACAAACGAGGGAAGTAGTCTTCATCTATAAGGTCTGTTTCAAAACCTAACTCTCTATTACGGTCTACTACTGTGTTTAAAACATTTTTTCTAATAAGACTTGCCGCCTTATTAACTTCTTCTGATTGAGATTTTTGACCACGTAAAGCCCTGCTTAGATCTAAATTAATAGCATCTTTTAATCCACCATGCGAAATATCACGCAAGCCGTGCATAGCTTGTATTAAAGGAGAGTACAAGGAGCCTGCATAATCCTTCCAAGTTTCATTGAAGTCCATTCCAACTTGTTTAGTTTCACTGGTGAAAGTTTGATTAGCATCATAACGCATCATTTCTGCTAGACGCACAGCTGTTGGTGACTCACTAAATTTTGTCAAAACCTTAGTAGGTCTACCAAAAACATACTTGCCATGAAATTTTTGAGTTGTTTTTAATAAAGCTGCCCGTGCATTATCTGGAGAAATTAATCCCTGCTCTGCTTGCATAAGCACATCTGCTACTTCTGCTTCAGTCTTTTCACTACCGCCTATCTTAGCAGTAAACGCTTGAGCTTTAGATACAATAGCTTGAGGAGGGTCTACACGCCCAGCCTCTTGTGCCATAATAGTTAAAGCATTGACAGCCCTTTCTAAATTTTCAGGGACAGGATCTGAGCCTTTCTTTCGATTAGCCATGTAGTTACTAAAAGACGCAATAGCAAATTCTTTTCTCTTTTTAGCTTTGTTAAGATTATAAAATACTTCGCCTACCTCTTCGATGAGATAATCATCAAAGTCATCTACATTTGGAAGATCTCTATTAGCTTCATAGTCAAATATAATTTCTTCTAAGTTTTCACGATCTATGTCATATTGCTCTGCTATTTCATCTAGCTCAGAGTCAGACACAAAGCCACCGTACAAACGATCTTCTTGCGCCTCTTTGTTCGCTTTATTAATAGCCTCTCTAGCTCTTTTAGCATTAAACTTTGCTTGACTTTGTGCTTTTTCAGGGCTAGGTGCTATACCCTCTAAAACTTCTTCTACTTCATTTATAAATTCTAACCCGCCCTCTTGCGCCTCTTCTAGTGTAAGCTCATCCCTTTGAAGTGGCGCACCAGTTTCTTGCACCATTTGACGCTCTACAACGGTTTCATCTACAGAAGTTTTTATATTGTCATCACCTATCTTGCTACGAAAAAATCTTTCATTAAGACGCGCAGCACCCCTACCAAGAGCAGCCCCTATATCTTCAGAATATCTACCTAAAGGTGCACCGATAACTGCTCCAGTTCCTAATGCGGTTGAAAGTTGAATACCATCAAAATCTTTTTGTATATCCGCTGCCATGTTAACAGCTTGCTCTGAAGAGTTTCCTAAGCCTGCCCAGCCTGCACCCGCCGCTGCCGCTTTAGTCATGTTTGCATTCCTAGTATTACTAGCCATAAACTGCAAAGCTTTTTTACCTAGTTCTTTTTTAACTGCGGCCTGAGCAGCCATTGGAAGTGCGGGGCCTCCTATCATCAAAGTAGCAGCAGTCACAGGGTCTTGTACTAGATGTTTTGTATTGCTAAATAGAGCAGTTAAATTTTCAAAGCCTTCTGGATCTGTTTTGTCCCAATCTTGTAGTATTCTACCATAAGCGTCTTTAACTTCTTGTGGAGCCTTTTCAAGCATAGCAGCAGTGCCAAAGCCAGAAAAAGTCATGGAGTCCTGTCTTAACCTGTCTATAATTTCATCAGGCGCAAAGTCTTGAACATTATCTCTTAATGCTTTATAATAATCACTTTCACCAAACTTGTATTCAAATACAGCCTCTAAGTCATCTGCTCGTCTGGCCTTAAAGTCAGACACAGAGAACGTAGAGTCCTGTGCAGCTTCAGGAACTTTTTGTAATGGAGTCTGCTTTAGCGCCTCTGCTATAGCATTTTCATCATTAAAATTTAACTTTGGTTTTAAAATTTCTGTCATTGACTAGCTCTTTGTGTTAATAACATTAAATCATAAACTGAAGCGCGTTCTCCAGCAAAAGGTATTTCTTTTCTAAATAAATGATTATATGCTGGATCATCTTGATAAGCATTAAAAGCTTTAATGTATTTACCTAAAGTTTCTGGATCGCTCTGTAAAGCATTTAGTTGATCACCTAAAAAATTTCGACTTAACAGGCTATTTACATATTGAGAATCTACTGTTGCGTGTCTAGATTTTTTAATACTACCTATGGCTTCTAAAATTTCTAAAGGTGAATGATCTGCTCCAGCAACCATAAGAGTTTTTGAAAAATCATAGTTATCTTCACCAATGGCTTGATCACTCATTCTTGCCATATCATTTAAAAATACATGCTGACTTATTGTAACTCCTAAATTTTTAGAGTTATTTGCGTACTTATTTGAATTAGTAGCTGTTGTAATTTTTGATCCTTGAGTTATCATTTCAGCGGATCTTGCATCAAATAAATCTTTAGGCTGAGTATCTTTATCAGTAAAATCTGTATCTGCAAGAACGTACTCGCCATAAGGCTCACTAAAGTCTTCAAAAGGATTATCTGATACACCAGTTTTAAAAGTTTGCAATCTCATTCTTACTTGAGAGCCTACTTCATTTACTTCTCTAGCATCTATAGCTGCGGCCCCCCGCAAACTAGGCCCTATTGCTTGCCTTGTAATTATAGGCTGACCAGTAGGATTACCATAAACATCCATAGGTTGTTTTGTTGTAACATTATATTCTATGCCCATAGCCGTTATAGTCTCGTTTGTAACTGTTGGTGGAGGCGTTAAACTTTTTGCTAGATCAGCAAACTCTGCATCAGGCTGAAAAGTTTCTCTTTTTTGACCCCATGAATTTTCTTTAATTACACGAGTACCTGTAATAGTATATTGTTTGCCTGCTATATGTTTTGTAATAGTATCGTCTTTTCGACTAATTTCATTATAATCATCATCAGACATTTTATAGTTTTCTACACTTTGACCAATCTGCGCGGCCTCTAACGCCGGGAAGCCTTGGGCTAGTGCAGACTGCGCCGCTTTCAAAGCATCAACATCTTGAATGTATCTACTACTAATAATATTGTTAGCTGCATCTGCTCGTAAGGCTTGCTGAGATTTACCTCTAAAGAGTCCAGTAATGCCTTGAGCTACCGCACCTATAGGAGTATCAGCAATGCCGTCATTCAACTTAATAAAGTTATCAAAGGCTGTGGAGTCCTTACCTACGCGCATAGCAGCAACAGTAGCTTCGTTAAACTTAGATTCGTTAGCTTGAGCTAATTCAGTAGCTTTGTCATAGATGTATTTGTCATACCCATCTTTAGTATAATCTTTTTCATCAATATTTCTATTAACTTGATCTTGTATTAACGGAATATATTTATCTCGTAAATAACCTACAACACCTTGTTGATGCGCTTGAGCTAGTTTATTATTTTCTAAATGAGAAATACTTTGCGCTACGCCAGCATTATATTTAGCCCTAGCAGCCATAATAGGTTCACTACGCATAAAAGATGCTGCTTTCTTTTGGGCACCTGTTTGAGCTAGAGAGCCGATCAAGGCACCGCCCAGTTGCATATACTGCGCTTGTTTAGCTTTCTTTTGTGCTTTACGTGCCTGCCTATCTTGCTCAGCAAACCGCTCACGTTGGGCTGAAAGTAATGATTCTCCAAACTCTTCAATAGCCATTTACTGCTCCATATCTAGTAGACTTGTTTGTTCAGGGGGCGACTCTTCAGGCGGTGGTGGCCTAAGCTCTTGCAACCTTTGCTCTATATTTTGTGGTAAAGGTATTTCATTTGACCTTTGGGCCTCTTGAAGTCTTTGTAAAATTTCGTAATCTTGACTATTACCATCAAGATCTTCTTCTTCGCCTAACTCACCATCAATAGTAAAAGGAATGTCTGCTCGCTCACACAAAGCCATTAAAATATACACAGTAGGTTCAATTAATAATATCATTAAATCAGGATTAATTTTACCTTCGTCATACATAGAGTACAGCAATACTTTAGCAATCTCCATTAGAGGCGTACCCCCTGCAATTACTTCCATAAATTGCATATAGTTTTCTTCTTCAGTAATTCTTTCAAAAATAAATTCTGAAGCTTTATTTACAGAAGTAAACTCTGGAGCCTTTTCAAATGGATACGGAGTATCAGGATCATTAGCAAAAGACTCACCCGGAACAGACCTGCTTAGTCTTGCTTGTATAAAATCAGTATTAATTTGTGGCATACTCATTATTTATCTCCTAGTAACCTAATGCGCCCGGAAAGCGTTGATTCGGGCTTTGAAATAGCATAGCTTGATTTACGAAATCCATTGATACGGCTCCCGGCCCATAGTTGCCAGCATTTAATAATTGAGTCATATCAACAGATGCAATATCAAATTGTGGCAGTACATCTGCAACAAATCCGGGGCCTCTTCGACCCATATCAATTTCTTCTGGAGAAGCAAAAGTACTTGCTAGATTTTGAACCATAGGCAAGCCTGTGCCGATAGGATCATCTAAAGCACTAGTAAGGCTTGCTGACAAACCTTCTCTAGCCCTAGTAAAACCTCTAGATAATAACGATTCTTGTTGAGTAGCTCCTACTTCAGCCAGACCATCAGGTACTACACTTTCAATAGCTGTAGTTGGATCTGCAATCGTGCCTACTGGATCTGCCATAGTCGTTCCAATTTTATCTACAGGTATAGGCTCTAATAAATTAGTTGTAATGTTAGGCATTTCTACTGAAGCTATTCTAGTTAAATCTGCTTGGTTTAATACACTAGTTACTTCTGGAAAAGGATCAACAGCACTTGTTGGAAAACCATTGTTCTGGGTAGGCGTGTGGTCAAAGTTTAAATTTACTTCTCCCGGCCTTAGCGTATCAACTCTTCCTACATCAACTCCAAAAGCGTCTGAAGGAACTCCACCAGCAGTTGTTATCTTAGCATTTTCAATAACTTTTTGTATATCAGGAGCAATATTACCAAAATCTAAATTCAATGTACGCCCAGTAAGGTCAGCCCCCGGAGCCGATAAATTAACATTTGGATTTAATTTTTGTAAAGATTCTACTGATAAACCTGTTGTTTTACTTAACTGATCTACAGACATTCCGGGCTTTAGTGTAATACTGTTGCGGAAAGGGTTTCCAATATTAGCCGCATCCACACGAATACCTTCCATTACGCTATCAGCACCAAAGAAGTTTGCTTTGGCACTACTAATTTCAATTCCGGGTATTTTGTTTAACGCTGTTTTACCAAACTCCATAATTCCGCTTGTAACAGTTTTAAAAGCATTTACACCTGTTTGAACAAAACCATGAGCGCCTTTCAATACGGCTCCCATGCCCTTAACAGCTGTACCCAGCGCCGTGCCGCTAAGACCTGCAAACTTTCCAGTAAGTGCTGCCATATTACCTGCAATACCTCCAAGGCCCTTCATAAGGGCACCCCCTATCCCCGGAAGAATAAACATCATACCTAGCTGACCTACAATGCCAAGCTTACCCATGAACTTACCAAATTTTTTAAAGCCTTTCTTAATTGCCCTACCAATCTTACGAAAAACTTTACCTATGCCTTTAAATATTTTTTTAAAAAATCCCATTAGCTACCACCTGTTACACCTTTAACTAAGTTAAATAAACGATCTACTGAAGTAGAGTTTTCTTGTCCACTAGCCCCTGCTTCATTTGCAAGCGCCGTAGCATACAAGGTTGTTTTTCTTTGCTGATCATTTTCATATGCCGTTCTTTGATATGTGGCTTCATCTCTAAGAGTTTGCCACAAGAAAGCCATTTCAGCAGAATCCATTTGAAAGGTCTGCTGAGCATTTAGCATATTAGAAGCATTCTGTGCTGCGGTATCAATCGTGTTTGATTTTCTTCGCCACTCAATGTTAGATTGCTCTACTGCTTGAGCATTGGCAGCATTCCATGTTTCTCTTTGTAAATCCATATTTTCATTAAACTGATCTGCATTTAGTTTCATTGTAGCATTAGCTTTAGAAACATCAGTAGCTAACTGAGCATTAAGAGCAGAAGCTCTATTCGCTTCACTTGCATTGAATTGCTTCATAGCATTATTTTGACTAGCATTAAATTGTCGCATCGCTGCTTCTGTAGAAGTTAAAAATTGATTTACTTGATTTTCAGAAGTAGCATTAAATTGCCGTCTTGCGTTCTCAGCTGCTTGATCAGATAATATTCTTTGTTGTTTAGCTTGTTGATCAAACATAATAGCTTGTTGTTCATTATTCAAATTAGCCATGTCCATAGCTAAAAAACTTTGAGCATTCGTTACAGCTATTTTAGTTCTTTGATCTACTGTTGCCATATCCAAACTAGCCATAGCTGTAGCATTCTGTAATGCTGCCTGCTGTCGATTATTTAAATCTGCAAGAACTAAAGTTTGCATTGCTTTACTATTAGCAAGCTCTACTTGTTGAGCCGCGTTAAATTTAGTTAAATCAACATTAGCAACCATAGTAGCATTTCTAATAGCTGTCTGTTGATCTACATTTAATTGAGCAACATTCATTTCTGCGGCTATACGCCCCTGAGCTATATTTGTCTGTAGCTCTGCATTTAAATTTGCTAACTCAATTTTCTCTGCATTAGACATCCTTTGAGACTCAGCTTGATTTCTTGCTGTTAAATTAGCAAGACGCATCTGCTGATCATTAGAAAGGTTAGCAAGCTCCATCTGCTGCTTAAATGCTGCATTTTTAGATAAGAAGTCGGCAGCGACTTGCATCTCTGCTAACCTTCTTTGATTCTCTGCATTTTGATTTGCACCTTCTGTAGCAGCTTCAATTTGTAACTCAGCAAGCTCCATCTGCTGTTCGTTACCTAGCTGTTGAGCGTTTATAGCTTGTTGGTTTTGAGAACGAAGCACAGCAGCCTGTTGTTGATTATTTAAGTTTTGAGTTCTTGTTTGCTGTTGTTGTTGTGCAGACAGAACAGTTGCTTGCTGGTTAAAGTTGCTTTGCAATACACCCATCTGTTGAGCCATTTGCGCAGTCTGCGAAGCAGCCCCTTGACGGTTAGCTAAGTTAGCCATACGCCGCTGCATGTCTTGTGTAGACTGTGCAAGATTAGCCTGCTGTTGATTGCTAAGATTCTGGGCAGCGCGTTGCTGGAGTGCCTGTGCGTTGCTTTGCGCGATAGGTAAAGCACTTTGTATAATCGCATTAAATAGTGCATCACGCCCTACAGTGGAGGTTGACATGCCTCTAGCAGCTAGTTTTTGCTCAATAGCTGCTACTGCTGGCCTAGCCCATGCGGGTGTTTCTCCATCTTCAATACCTCCAAGTAAAGACTCCATTTGAGAAGATACTAAAGCTTCTGTAGGCAACGCTGCAATAGCTGCTCTTACCTCTACAGGTTGCTCATCTAATTGAGCCTCTACAGTTGCAGGGTCTTCTACAACAGCCGCTGTAATATCAGGAGGTAGATCACCTACAGCTGCAATCATTTCTGCGGCTGCACCTTTTGCGGCTGTTCCTTTTACTGCTCGACGTTTAGCTGCTTCGTAGCCTACAGTTTGATCAATCATAGCAGCAGTGCCATCATCGGCTTCTGTCCCTACAATATCTCTACGTGTTGATCTTTCAGCTTCAGCGGTAGGACTTACATTAGCAACATCTCCTTCTACGCTAGGTGCAATAGAACGAGGATCAATAGTAAACTCAGCTGTTTTAGCCAAAGTACTTTCTTTTTGAGCAGCAGTAGTTTCTTGACCTACTGCTCTTTCTGTAAGACCTTCTACTTCATCTACTTTAGCTATAGCATCCTCGCTAACTGTTCCTACAGCAGCTTTAGTAGGATCAAGATCTTCTGCCGTTGCTGCATCATATGTAGCAGCATCAAAGTCTTTTACACTTTCAGCTTTAGAAGTTTTGCTCACAGCTTCTGCTTTAGCTACACCAGCTTCAGCCTTATCTCTTGTAACGGCAGTAGGCGTAGTATCTAACTGCTGAACTTCAGTGCTAATACCCGCTGCTAGTTTATCTGCATCAGAAGACTTTTCAGTTATAGCGCCTGTGTCTAATTTGGCTACGTCTGCTACTGGAGCATCTGGAGTTTCAGGAGGCGTTACTTCTAAGTTTATTGGAGGGCCTCCCTGTGTCGATGTTGTAGTGCTCATAGTAGTTCCTTCTTGTACTGTACTGGTGGCAATGTCTGTAGGAGACCCACTACCAATTCCTTCTGTTACGTCTATATTAGCAGCTTGTCTAGCTTCCCATGCCGCTAAATCTCTTTCATAGGCTTGACTTGCAGTAATTGCTCTACGTCCACCTAAATTAGAACCATAATCACTTCTTAAAGGCTTAGGATCATCAACAGAAGATGTTGTAGTAGTAGGTGTAGGAGTAGTAGTAGTAGTAGTAGGTTGGGTGCCACTACTAACCTTCCCTTGTTTTGCTATTTTTTCAGCTTCAAGTCTATCCGCTTCTGCTTTTTTTTCAGCTTCAAGTCTATCCGCTTCTGCTTTTTGTCTATCGGCTTCTTCTTTAGCTGCTTTTTCTTGCGCCTCTCTAGCGGCTTTTTGTTCAGGAGTTTCTTGATTAGTATCTTGCTGCTGTCTTATACGAGCTTGTATTTCAGCTTCGCTAGGGATATTAAGCCCTGTCATGCCTTCAACACCACCATAAAACTTTTTAGTACGCCCACCTCTAGCTCTCTTCTGGCGAAGTGCTTTTAAAACCTTTTTATTATTCCTGCTAGACCTTTTACTACTCATAATTTATCCCAAATGTGCAAAAATAACAGAAGATGCACCAGTAATAACTACACCCACTACAAGCCAAGCAAGTTTTTCCCAACGGGCAGCATGACTGTCAGTAGCTTTACGAAGCTCTCTAAGTTCTATTACAGCTTCTGCCCAACGCTCACCACATTCTTTTTCATGCTTAGCAATCTTTTCAAGGGCCTCTAAAGCTAAATCCATTTCTGTTTTAACAGCCATACCTATCTTCACCTACTGCTTCGCTTTACCAATGTTAATGGCTAACAAGTCTATAAACTTATAAAGCTTTGCAATCCACTCATCATCTTTAGGAGTAGGTGTTGCAGCAGCAACAATAGAAGCTACTGTAACAATTGTTGTAATAGTATTAATTATAATAAGTAAATCCATTTTAACTCCTTAAAAGATTATAGCATATTTTTTGAAGGTTGTCAAACTACCAAGGCACGCCATCAGCAGTTGTGGGGTTCTTCTGCTCGTTGATGTTAGCAGTCAGACTAGCTTCAATAGCCTCAACGTCTAACTCACCCTGACACCAGCCAATCACGTCGGCTTCCGTTAGGTCATCATAAGCTATGTAATCCTCTGAGGAGGGGTCTGGTGAGAATCCACAAGTACCGTAAGAAGAAGCAACATAAGTGTCTTCTCCTACAGTCTCTGAGTCTGAGACTCTCCAGTGTACGACAGTGACACCACCGTCTGCTGTGTTTCTTTCAAGTGTTGATACAGTCCATACTGCTGCCATAATTTATACTCCTTGTGATGCGACATGAGCCGCGTATGCGTCTTTACAGGCTTGTGTAAAAACTGTGGTGCAGATTGCTGACACGTCAGAGTCTTCTTGAGCTAAGTCAGCATCTGGCATGACTACGTGACGATGGAAAGTCCTAGAAATCTCTTCGCCATCACGACTGATTACTGTTGCGGTTCTTACTTGTACACAAGACCAAGAACCTTGACTAACGACTTCAATCTTGTCGTTTACTGTTGCTTCTGATAAAGCCATATTTTTTCTCCTTTTGTTGGACTGTCCGTCTCAAGAATCCACTTGAGATAATTATTGAGTTGTCATGTAAGTGCCAGAAAAAATTAGGTAATTTTTATTCCCGCCAGTGTCTAAATCAGTTACGTTTAAAAGGTTGTCTAATCCAGAGTTCGCGGTAGTTCTATATCTGATAATAATATCTGTGCTAGAGGCTGCCGTGTATAAACCGCCGGGATGATCTCCAGCAAAGTTGTTTGTATATCCAATAGAAATAACCCCATAATTATCTGCAGTAAAAGGCATTCCACCTATGTAAACATTACCAGATCCTCCGCTAATAGCATCTGTTCTAACAATTCCCTGAATATGCACTACTGCACCGACTTTGACGTACTTCCCATAAACAGCAGCATCGTAAGTAATAGAAGTGAAGGCGCTTGCTTGTGGAGAATAGGTAGGAGTCCACGTCCCTTCTTCGTAGTCGTCTAGCTTATTGGCTGAAGCTACCCCGCCTAAGTAAGCACCGCCTGACAGGTAGAGGTCTTGCCAGCGTTGGCTTGAAGCTCCTAAGTCATAAGCATCATCGGTGTGAGGCTTAATAAAACCATCAGTAACAATGCTACCGCCGGCGGTCATGGTTACTGCTGAAGCTCCTTGTGCTGTCGTGCCCCCGACAATTAAGTTGCCGCTTGAGTCGATGCGCATACGTTCTGCGGCGGCTGTGCCAAACTGCATAAATTGGTTTGCGTGGTTAAACGAAACAAATCCATCTTCATCTGCGCCAGAATCTGCAAACGCCAATGTTCCGCCGCTGCCTGTGCCAGAAAGAATAGTTAATCCGTTGTTACCACTTCCTGTTCCGACAACAAGATTATCCGCATTAACAGAACCTGTATTGCTACTTTGACCTATTAAGACTCGACCACTAGAGTCGATACGCATATCTTCAGTGCCACTATTACCAAACAACATGGCTGTGGTTCGATAGTTGAATATTTCTGCGTCATTGCCAGAACCCGCATCAAAGACAACACCACCGTCAATTTGTAAGTTCGCTGTAGAAGCAGTTAGGAAGCTAGAGCGGTCAGTACCCGTACCAATTTTTACGTTGCCGCTTGAGGTCAGCCTAAACCGCTCAAGATTGGTGGTGTAAAACCGAACTGAGTTTGCTGCACTCGTGCCGTATTCCACAGAGCCAGCATCACTGCCAATCCGCGCATCTGCTGTTTTTGCAATGACATCACCACCTGAGGTGATGCGGAGGCGTTCTGAACCACCGCTTGTGGCGAAAGCTAAGGCTTGGTTGTTATGCTCATACTGAATGTATCCATCAGCTTTAGCCGCCGCAGAGCCAGTTCCATCAGCAAAAAACAAAGAACCAGCGTTTGCCGTGCCGCTATAAACGGTCATGCCGTTGTTGCCTGAACCAGTACCTACAACTAAATTATCGCCAGCGGCATCAAAAGATGACGGACTGCTAGTGCCAATACCTACCTGTCCGCTAGAGTCGATGCGCATGGCTTCTGTGCCAGAACTTCCTAGTATTAAGCTATCAACAGACCCGGCGTTATTGTGGTCGTACTGGATAAAACCCCTGTATTGTTCGTTGCCAGTAGTCCCATCAGCAAAGTAAACACCGCCGTAGCCTCCAGTAGTTGAATCACTGACCACAGTTATTCCACCACTAACACCAGTATCTACGACAAGTTCTGAAGCAACCGGATATGAAGACGGACTGCTAGTACCAATACCAACATTCCCGCTTGAGTCGATGCGGAGGCGTTCTGTATCGTTAGTAGTAACACGCCACGGATGGTTTGAACGTGACCCTGTTGTAACAACCCCACTAGCATCATTAACAAAAGTTTGACCAATAATTCCACCATCGCTTTCAATCAAATGTATTGCATCACCTGACGTATTTTTGTGGTGAACAGTAATGTAACCAGTAAATGTTGTCGGACTGTCAGTGCCAATCCCGACGTTACCGCTTGAGTCGATGCGGAGGCGTTCTGTTTGCGATGAAATATCAGCATTTCCAGTCGTAAACGTAATGCCGTCATAACCACCAAGATTTAAGAAATTACCTGTCCCTGCATAAGCTCCAGCTGCTCCACGCCAAATGCCTGCG
>Ga0213858_10000048_pt1 | contig 50491 bp, 64 predicted proteins | sample PICome_FD_160122 | JGI IMG/M metagenome (GOLD analysis project Ga0213858, IMG submission 160122) | Coastal seawater microbial communities near Pivers Island, North Carolina, United States - PICO245 | ecosystem: Environmental > Aquatic > Marine > Coastal | place: USA: North Carolina | collected... | reverse complement strand
CAGGTAAACCAATTATTGTTTCTACAAGGAGTTGATTATGCAAGACGACATCGAACTTTCAAATTTGTCAAAAGCACTTGAATATGAACGTCAGGCTAGAGAGATTGATAAGATGACTCTAACTGAAGCGAGAGAGTTCGCGAAGTCTTATTTAAAACTCTACTTTAAACAACAGGAAGTAATAAGTTCTATAGCAAACATGTGATTTTATGAGTGACGTATATCTTGGTAATCCTAATCTAAAAAAAGCGAATACACCGATTGAATTTACAGAGGAACAGGTTATTGAGTTCCTCAAGTGTAAAGAAGATCCTGTTTATTTCGCAAACAATTATATCAAGATTGTTTCACTAGACGAAGGTTTAACACAATTCCATCCATATCATTTCCAAGAGAAACTGATTAATCGATTTCATGAGAATCGATTTAATATCTGTAAGATGCCACGACAGACGGGTAAGTCTACCACCGTGGTGTCTTATCTTTTGCACTATGCAGTTTTCAACGATAGTGTCAACATTGGTATTCTCGCAAACAAGGCGGCAACCGCAAGAGAACTTCTCGGAAGGTTACAAACTGCATACGAGAACTTACCTAAATGGATGCAACAGGGTATTATAGCCTGGAACAAAGGATCGATGGAGTTGGAAAATGGCAGTAAGATATTGGCAGCTTCTACGTCTGCAAGTGCTGTCCGAGGTATGTCATTCAACGTCCTCTTTCTCGACGAGTTCGCGTTCGTCCCAAATCACGTTGCTGATGACTTCTTTGCCTCTGTTTATCCTACTATTACTTCTGGTAAAAACACCAAAGTAATCATCGTATCCACCCCACACGGTATGAATCACTTCTACCGTATGTGGCATGATGCGGAAAAGAGTAAGAACGATTATATTCCAACTGATGTTCACTGGTCCGAAGTCCCTGGTAGGGATTTGGAGTGGAAAGAACAAACAATTAAGAACACATCAGAACAACAGTTCAAAATTGAGTTTGAGTGCGAGTTCTTAGGATCTATTGATACTTTGATTACCGCAGCGAAATTAAAGTCTCTTGTTTATGATGATCCAATCAAGAGAAATGCAGGATTGGATATCTATGAAGAACCAAAAGAAGATCACACATATGTTGTTACCGTTGACGTTGCAAGAGGTGTAGAAAAAGACTACTCTGCATTTTGTGTATGTGACACAACGTCATTTCCCTATAGATTAGTTGCTAAGTATAGAAATAATACGATCAAACCAATCTTGTTTCCGAACATCATCAGAGATGTATCGAAGGCATATAATCAGGCATTCATATTAGTAGAAGTTAATGACATTGGAGATCAAGTAGCATCCATCATTCATATGGACTTGGAGTATGACAATATACTCATGTGTTCCATGAGGGGTCGTGCAGGCCAAGTAGTTGGTCAAGGATTCTCAGGTAAGAAGACACAATTAGGTGTCAAGATGTCCAAGACCGTAAAGAAGATTGGATCTCTAAATTTAAAAGCATTAATTGAGGACGACAAGTTACTTGTATCTGATCTAGATGTAATCAGTGAGTTAACTACATTCATTCAAAAGTCAGGTTCATTTGAGGCAGAAGAAGGTTGTAATGATGACCTTGCAATGTGTCTTGTTATATTTGCATGGTTAGTTCAACAGGATTACTTTAAAGAAATGACGGACAACGATGTTCGTAAAAAAATATATGAAGATCAAAGGGATCAGATTGAAGCTGACATGGCACCATTTGGATTTATCAGTGATGGTTTGGATGATGAAGGAACCATCGTAGAAAATGATGGAACAATATGGAAGACAGATGAGTATGGTGATATGTCATATATGTGGGAGTATAACTGATGACTTTTGAAGAGTCATTTGAACTAGAACACTTATTTCTCAATGAAAGGAAGTGTAGATCTTGTGGTAAAACAAAAAATTTGTTGAATGATTTTTATCTAACAAGAAAAGATCGAGGTACTCTACCATCCGCATATTCTTATGAATGTAAAGAGTGTACTGTGAAGAGAATTAGAATATCAAGAACTAAAAATAAACAAGTTTATTGGGAATATCCTGATTGGTAGGGTGTTCATGCATTGTTTCCCCATTTGAAGCATCCAAATTTCTAAATAGTTTCAGTCATATGAATCTTCTTTAGAGGGGAAAGACATGTCGCTAAACTTAGTATCACCAGGCGTAAAAGTTAGAGAAGTTGATCTTACTGTAGGCAGAATTGATGCAGTAAACGATCAGGTGGGAGCAATTGCAGGTCCTTTTGCCAGAGGTCCAATCGGAGTACCTGTACTGGTGGAAACAGAACAAGACCTTCTTAATACCTTCGGTAAACCACAAAATACCGATGGTCAATATGAATATTGGATGAGTGCATCCTCTTACCTTTCTTATGGTGGAACACTAAGAGTCATCAGAACAGATGACGATAACCTGGTCAACGCACATACGGGTGTTGCTGGTACTGTTCTTTCCCTAAAGATTAAGTCGCAAGAAGATTACGCTAATGCATATTCATCTGCTACAGAGTGGTATTACGCTTCAAGACAAGCTGGAAGTTGGGCAAACAAACTGAAAGTTTGTGCTATTGACTCAGCTGCTGACCAAAGAGTTTCTATTGGTACTTTTGGTCTATCTGTTGGAATGGGACTCACTTGTGGATTCTCAACCAATTATGCTGATCCATTCGACGGAACGGTAAAAACATTTAGTGGTTATACAAAAGGTATCATCACTAAGGTTAATAACGGATCTGTTGATGTTAAGATGCTCAGCAGAACCGATAATGCTACTGGAGTAACCAGTGCAATCGATTATGCAGACTCTGGACTTAATAGAATATTTGCTCAGGTAGAACTAGAAACTAGTACTTATTGGCAAGCGTTTAATAGTGTTGGTGCTGCAACTTCTCTTGAGAAGTTCAGAATTGAAAATGACGCTTCCGTAGGACTTGGTACAACTGTCATTACCACCAGCAATCCTGATATTCAAACTAGAATTAAGGAAAAGACCGTAGATTTCCCAGGAGACTTAATTAGATCCCTGAACGGAACTTATTCTGCAAGAGTTGTTGGATTCACAACTGGCGGAATTATTGTTGACACTGCAGCACCAGTTGCACTCGCAGCTACAACTTTAGTCGTTACTTACACTAGAGATGTCAGCGATTCTACTGATGACAACGGAGAAGGTTTACTTCCAACCGCATCAGCAAACCCAGTAAATGACTGGTATGATCAACAAACTTTAGGATTAGATAATTCTACAGTTTACTGGAAGAACATTGCTCCTAGACCAGGTACTTCACAGTATGCTGATGCTAGAAGTGGTAAAAATGATGAGATGCACGTTGTCGTTGTTGATGACAATGGATCTGTAAGTGGTATTTCTGGAAACATTCTTGAGAAGTTCACTAACCTTTCTAAGGCTACTGATGCAAGAATTACTCCAAGTGAGAATATCTACTATAAGAACTACATTGAGAACAATTCAAATTATCTCTTTGCAGGTGCAGTAGATTCTCTCGCATCACCAGAATTCACATCTCTAGCTGGATATGTCCTCGCTAGTGGTGCGGATATCACATGGGGTCAAGAAGCGAGTGGAACCACCTTCGGTCTTCTTGGAAATAAGACATACACCCTTGATAATGGTGCAGATTATGGTGCAACTAATGGATTTGAACCAACACTCGCAAACGTAATTTCTAGTTATACAATTCTAGAAAATCCTGCAGAATATGATGTAAACTTCCTTATTCAAGGACCAAGTGGTGGTGATACTCTGTTTGAATCACAAGCAAAAGCAAACAAACTAATTGCAATTGCAGAAGGTAGAAAGGATTGTGTTGCAGTCATCTCTCCACATAGAGCGGGAGTTGTTAACGTAACAAACCCAACAACCCAAACAGATAATATCATTAACTTCTTTGATTCTGTTACGTCAAGTTCTTACGCTGTATTTGACAGTGGTTATAAGTACATGTTTGACAGATTTAACAATCAGTTCAGATATGTTCCATTGAATGCTGACATTGCTGGTTTGATGGCAAGAACTTCCATCAATAACTATCCATGGTTCTCTCCAGCAGGTGCCCAGAGAGGTGTTATTAATAACGCAATCAAACTTGCATATAACCCAACTCAGGGACAAAGAGATCTTCTCTATCCTAAGAGAATTAACCCTGTTATCTTCTCACCTGGTTCTGGAATTATTCTATTCGGCGATAAGACTGGTCTTTCTTATGCATCTGCATTCGATAGAATCAACGTTCGTCGTCTCTTCCTCACCATCGAAGATACCATCCAGAGAGCAGCAAGAGATCAACTCTTTGAATTCAACGATGCATTGACAAGATCTAATTTTGTTAACATTGTTGAACCATATCTCCGTGATGTTAAAGCAAAGAGAGGTATCACTGAGTTCCTCGTTGTTTGCGACGAGTCAAATAACACTCCAGATGTTATTGACGCAAATCAGTTTAGGGCTGACATTTTTGTTAAACCTGCGAGATCAATCAACTTCATCGGTCTCACCTTCGTTGCTAACCGAACTGGAATTAGCTTTGAAGAAGTTGTTGGAACTGTCTAATTAAACTTTTCTTATCTTATAACCCTATTCTACAGGTAACGTTCAATGGCCAATGCACCAAAATTTTCAGAAAGAACATTAGAGGATTTTAAATCAAGACTGATTGGGGGCGGCGCTCGCCCTAATCTGTTTGAATGTGATATTAACTTCCCAGACTTTGCAATTCCTGAGGGGGATAGTGAAGCAGGCGTCAATGAAATCACCAGATTCATGTGTAAGGCTGCACAACTTCCTGCATCCAATGTTGCAGAAATTCCCGTTCCTTTTAGAGGTAGAGTTCTGAAGGTCGCAGGAGATCGTACTTTCGATCCATGGACCATCACTGTTGTTAACGACGTTGATTTCAGAATCAGAACTGCTTTTGAAAAGTGGATGAACGGAATTAACAAGCATGATGATAACTCTGGTCTTATCAATCCAGTTGATTATCAAAGACAGGCTCATGTTAAGCAACTTGGTAGAGCGTCTGGAACTGATTCTATTCCAGTTCTAAAGCAGTACGAATTCTACGGTGTTTTCCCAACAAACGTCAGTGAAATCGAAGTCTCTTATGATTCTTCAGATATCATTGAAGAGTTTACTGTAACTTTACAAGTTCAGTGGTGGGATGCACAGAATTCTAATGGCGATACTCAAATCGCAACGGAAGAACCCGCAGCTACCTAATTAATATCACATAAATAATAGAACGAAGAGTTCTATTTGAGAATTAATGCCTAAATTATTTGGTTTTAAATTCAAGGAAGACGACGGATCTAAAAAGTCCGTCGTCTCTCCTGTGCCGGAGAATCAAGAAGATTCTTCGGATTATTATGTTTCTAGCGGTTTTTATGGACAGTACGTTGATATTGAAGGTGTATATAAGTCTGAGTTTGACTTAATCAAAAGATATCGAGAAATGGCATTACATCCTGAGGTGGATGGAGCCATTGAAGACGTAATAAACGAAGCGATCGTTTCCGATCAGAATGATTCTCCTGTTGAGATTGACCTGGAGAATGCCCCTTGCACGGATAAACTGAAAGGTTTAATCAGAGAAGAATTCAAAAACATTAAATCTCTATTACACTTTGATGATAGGTGTCATGAGATTTTAAGAAACTGGTATGTTGATGGACGTATTTACTATCATAAAGTAATTGACTTTAAAAAACCAGAACAAGGTATTCAGGAACTAAGATACATAGATCCACAAAAGATTCGTCATATTAGAAGAATTAAAAAAGATAAAAATAATCCACTTGGTCCAGCAATTTCAACTGTAAAAGGTGCTGGTGAAGTTTCTGCTCCGCAAATCGAAGAATATTACGAATACGATCCTAATGGACGTATGGGTAAACAAGCGGGATCATTTAAAACTGGTGCTGGTGCAGTAACCAGGATCTCGAAAGATGCAATCACCTATGTTCACTCTGGTCTGGTAGATAGAAATAAGAATACAGTTCTTTCATATCTCCACAAAGCGATTAAGGCACTCAATCAACTTAGAATGATTGAAGACTCTTTAGTTATCTACAGACTATCAAGAGCACCAGAACGTAGAATTTTCTATATTGATGTTGGTAATCTACCAAAGATCAAAGCAGAACAATATCTGCGTGAAGTCATGAACCGCTATCGTAATAAGTTAGTTTATGATGCGAACACTGGAGAGGTTCGTGATGATCGCAAGATGATGAGTATGTTAGAAGATTTCTGGCTCCCTCGTCGCGAAGGTGGCCGTGGAACAGAGATTACTACCTTACCTGGTGGACAAAATCTTGGCGAACTTGCAGATATTGAGTATTTCCAAAAGAAACTATACAGGGCACTAGGTGTTCCTGAATCTAGACTTGCATCGGGAACTGGATTTAATCTTGGTCGTTCTTCTGAAATTCTAAGAGACGAAATTAAGTTCACAAAATTTGTCGGAAGAATGAGAAAGAGATTCTCACAAATTTTCCATGATATGTTGAGAACTCAATTACTCCTCAAGAACATTGTTTCTATGGAAGATTGGGATGCATTATCAGAACATATTCAATATGACTACGTTTATGATAATCATTTCTCCGAACTAAAAGAGAATGAGTTGATGAATGAAAGAGTTCAAACTGCAACTGCACTCGAACCTTACATTGGTAGATATTATTCTGCAGATTATGTAAGAAGACATGTGTTCAAACAGACTGATCAAGAGATCATAGAAATTGATAAACAGATAAAAAAAGAAATCAAAGACGGAATTATTCCAGACCCAAGTCAACCAGTAGATCCAAATACGGGACTACCTCTAGACACTACTAACCTAGGTGCTGGTGGTAATCCACAAGATCCAGAGGTTGACGGATCTGTCACGGAACTACCAGATGGTGGCGAGATATAAATAATTTGAGTTACTTATTATTTTAAGAACATGGATGACGTAGTTGATATGATTGCTAAGGGTGCTTCGGCATCTGAAGTTAGTGATCGTTTGAAAGACATTTTGATGCAGAAGTCTGCTGCAAACATTGACGAAGTAAGACCACAAGTTGCTGCTTCAATGTTCGGTGCAACTAAAGCAGAAGTCGAAACTGACGCCGAAGAAGAGGAAACTCCAGAAGCTTCTGCAGAAACAGAGACTGAAGAAGAACCAACTCCAGAAGAGGAAACTGACTAATGTCATATATCCGCCACGACGAAAGCAATACTCAGGACTCAACTCAACCAGGAGTTACTACTGTTTCCTATCTTGGCGGTACGACTGGTTGGTCAACAGTGACATATCAAAATTTTAATTCTGATTATATTGCATACACTTATAACAGTAATGCTGGAGTGGGAACTAGAACTCCTGCTTCATATCAACGTCACGATGAAAATAATCAGGCGGTTGGTGTGGGTACTTATCAAAGACATGATTCTAGTAATAACGCGATAACTAGTCCATAGTCATAAATAAAATATAAGACTCTACCAATAGTGAAATGAAACTAATCAGGGAAGAAATAGAGAGTGTAGACGTTATCGTCGAATCTAAGGGTGGAAAAAAATCCCTTTACATCGAAGGTGTATTTCTACAAGGCGGAATCAAGAACCGTAATGGTCGCATGTATCCCGTCGAAACTCTAGCAAAAGAAGTGCATCGTTATAACGAAAACTTCACTGGAAAAGGTCGTGCATTAGGAGAACTCGGTCACCCCGATGGACCTACTGTGAACCTTGATCGTGTTTCTCACAAGATCACGATGCTTGAGCAAAGAGGTGATAACTTCTACGGAAAGGCAAAAATTCTTTCTACTCCCATGGGTAAAATTGCACAATCACTTTTAGGTGAAGGTGTAAAACTAGGAGTCTCTTCCCGTGGTATCGGTTCACTAAAAGAAGACACTGATGGCATCAAAGTTGTTGGTGAAGACTTCATGTTAGCAACTGCTGCTGACATCGTAGCGGATCCTTCTGCACCTGATGCTTTTGTTGATGGAATCATGGAAGGAAAAGAGTGGGTATGGGAAGGCAGTCTCCTTCGCGAAAAGAAAGCGGAAATAACTAAGACCCGTATAAATACCCTCGTAGACCAAGGAAGACTCGACGAACAGAAGTTAAATCTGTTCAATGACTTCCTGTCGTCACTATAAGTTGCTTTAACTTATAAATAAATACAGATTATACAAGGTAATCGGAGAGTACAAATGTCCAGTGGTAACGATTTACAAGAAATGGAAGTAGGCACAACTCAATCCAAAACCGCTGTTAATGCTAAAGCGGCTCCCGCTGCAGCACCTGAAACCAGTGCAACTCCTGTTGCGACCCCTGGACAGGCAGCATCTTACGAGGATCTGGGTGGACCAACTCCAGAAAACAGCAAACCAGATGATAACAGCAATGCGCTGAAGACACCTGGTGCTACGCTGAAGCAGGTCAAAGATGTAGTAAACAAGGGTGCAGCCCCTGCTGATGCAGCAGGTAGTTCTGCAACTCCAGTTTCTACCCCAGGTCAAGGCGGTAAAATGGAAGAGGTTGAAGCCGAAGGCGAAGTCGTCGCTGAAGAAGAGACTGCTGAAGAAGCAGTTGTTTCTGAAGAGGAGACAACCGAAACCACCGACGAGACAGAAGTCGTAGCTGAGTCCGAGGAAACCACCGAAGAAGAAATTCTTACTGGTGAAGAACTCGATTCCGCAATTGAAGAAGATGTTAACGCACTTCTTTCTGGCGACGAGTCACTTTCCGAGGAGTTCAGAGAAAAGGCAAAACTAGTTTTTGAAGCTGCTCTGGGCGCCAAAGCCAAGGAAATCTCTGCAGAACTCGAAGAGCAGTATGCTACTGCACTTTCTGAGGAAGTTGCTGAAATCAAAGTAGAACTAACCGAACGTGTAGATTCATACCTTGAGTATGTTTCTGCTGAGTGGTTAGAAGAAAATGCTCTATCTATTGAAAATGGTCTCAAGTCTGAGATCACCGAATCCTTCATCACTGGTATGAAGGGTCTCTTTGAAGAACATTATGTATCAATGCCTGAAGAAAAATATGATGTACTAGAGAGCATGGTACAGAAATTAGATGAAATGGAGACAAAACTCAACGAACAGATTGAGAAGAATATTTCTCTCAATAAGCAGCTTGGTGAATCCACAGCTGAATCTGTTTTCAACAGAGTTTGCGAAGGTCTTGCTGTTTCCCAAAAGGATAAGCTTCAGTCCCTCGTAGAGAATGTTGAGTTTGAGAGTGAAAATGACTATTACCAGAAGCTGGTAACTCTTAGGGAGTCATACTTCCCAAGAAACGCTGGTACTCCAGCAAACGAAACGGAAGAAACACTAACCGAGGAAGCGGCACCAATGGAAGAAGTATCTTCTACCATGGACGCTTATGTTCGCGCTCTTTCCACCGTTGCTAAAAAGTGAGTTTTAGATAATACTCAAACCGCACCTAACAACATCTTACGAGGTATAGAAAAGTAAAATGGACGGACAAAACCTACAACAATTACAGGAGAAGTGGGCTCCTATCCTGAACCACGAAAGTTTCAGTGATATTGCCGATTCCCACAAGAGAGGAGTTGTTGCACAGCTCCTAGAGAACCAAGAGAAAGAGTCCCAAGAGACTGCTTCCTTCCTTGGAGAAGCTGCACCAACCAACTCAGGTCATGCACCTGCAGGCGCTAACGTTGCTGGCTTCGATCCCGTTCTGATCTCCTTGATCAGACGCTCCATGCCTAACCTGATCGCATACGATATCTGCGGCGTTCAGCCAATGAGTGGTCCTACTGGACTTATCTTCGCAATGCGCTCCCGTCAGGACAGCCAGACTGGAACCGAGACCTTCTTCGATGAAGTCGATTCCGCATTCTCTGGTCAGAACAGTGCAGATTCCCTCACTGGTGGCTTCTCTGATGCCGCTGCTGGTATGGGTACTGATGCACAAGCAGGTACTAACCCAAGTGCGCTGAACCCAGTTGGTTCCGCAAACTCCCTCGGTTACACCGTTGGTCAGGGTATGTCCACTGGTGAGTCTGAAGCTCTCGGAGACGGTGCTTCTAACCACTTCAACCAGATGGCATTCTCGATCGAGAAAGTCACTGTAACCGCTAAGTCCAGAGCACTCAAAGCTGAGTACTCCTTGGAACTGGCACAAGACCTCAAGGCGATTCACGGTCTGAACGCTGAGGCTGAGTTGGCAAACATCCTGTCAACTGAGATCCTCGCTGAAATCAACCGCGAAGTCATCAGAACCATCTACAAGGTTGCTGAGCAGGGTGCAACTGCAAACGTTGCAACCGCAGGTACTTTCGACCTCGACGTTGACTCCAACGGTCGTTGGTCTGTTGAGAAGTTCAAGGGTCTTCTGTTCCAAATCGAGCGCGATGCCAACGCAATCGCACAAAGAACTCGTAGAGGAAAGGGCAACACCATCATCTGTTCCGCAGACGTTGCTTCCGCTCTAACCATGGCTGGTGTACTCGATTACACCCCTGCACTCAACGCTAACCTTAACGTTGATGACTCTGGCAACACCTTCGCTGGTGTTCTCCAAGGTAAGTATCGTGTCTACATCGATCCTTATGCTGCAAACGTTGCTGCTGATCAGTACTACGTTGTTGGTTATAAGGGTTCTAGCGCATACGACGCAGGTCTCTTCTACTGCCCATATGTTCCTCTCCAGATGGTTCGTGCCGTCGGTCAGGACACCTTCCAGCCCAAGATTGGCTTCAAGACCCGTTACGGTATTGTTGCTAACCCATTCGCAGAAGGAACTACCGCAGGTCTCGGAAGACTCCGCATCAACGCAAACCGTTACTACAGAAGAGTCAAGGTTGCTAACCTCATGTGATCTCTTCTCACATATCTCCAGAGGTCCTTCGGGACCTCTTTTTTTATGCAAATAAATAAAGATAAAACGCTATGTCATTCTCTGCGTTCGCAAGACAAATTTCTAACAGAAACTTTCTTGCCCCAACTGGATTTAAATTTACTTTAGCAAGAACGCCGAAGGTTGATTTCCTTGCACAGGCTGCAAACATTCCTGAGATTGGAATGGGTGTTGCGATTCAATCGTCATACCTCAAGGACCGTGCTGTTCCAGGAGATAAAATACAATATGGAGATTTTGTTCTTCGATTTATTGTAGATGAAGACCTTGAAAATTATATGGAAATCCATAACTGGATAAGAGGTCTTGGATATCCAGATTCTATTGCAGAATATCAAAGTTGGATTAAAGGGGACGAACTTGCTGCAGACCCTAATGTCTCCGATGGAACTTTGTTGATATATAATAGTAACTTCAGAGTTAATGCTAAAGTAAACTTTAGGGGACTTTTCCCCACTTCATTAACAACTGTTAGTTTTGATTCCGCTACAACTGATGTGGAATATGTAGTTGCTGAGGCTACATTTAAGTATGATCTTTATGACATTGAAAAGTATGAATCTTGACATGATACAAGATCTTTGGGAACAAGATTCCAAGATCGATGATGATAACTTACATTCAGAATCTACAAAGATTCCGAGTCTTCATTCAAAATACTATAAACTTTATAATAACATCCTTGTTCTTAAGAAATCTCAAGAGAACAAATATAAGATTTTAAAAAAAGAAAAATGGCAATACTATACTGGTAGAGCAGAACCAGAAGTATATGCAGAATATCCTTTTGACCACAAAGTTCTAAAAGGAGACTTAGACAAATATCTCGATGCAGACGAAGATATTATCAAGTGTCTCACCAAGATTGATTACTATCAAATGATGTTGGACTATCTAGATAGCATTATCAAAACTATCTTAAATAGAACATATCAGCTTAAAAATGCGATTGAGTGGCAAAAGTTTATTAGAGGATATGACTGATATTGTAATTGGAAAAAAGAACGAAGTATTTCTAAAGTTAAAGGCAGAACCACACGTATTTCAAGAACTTTCTGAACACTTTACTTTTGATGTACCAGGTGCAAAGTTTATGCCCCAGTATCGCAGTAAATATTGGGATGGAAAGATTCGACTATTTTCTCCACACACTGGAGAGATCTACGTTGGACTTTTGGATAAAGTAGTTTCATGGGCAAACAAGTGGGACTACCAAGTAGAATTTGAAGATAATAAATTCTACGGAACACCTTTTGAAGAAAATGAGATGATCTCATATGAAGGTGTAAAAGATTACATGACAAGAATATCTAAGTATAAACCAAGAGATTATCAAATTGAAGCAGTATATGACGCACTAAAATATAATCGTAAATTACTTATTTCACCAACCGCATCAGGTAAATCTTTGATGATTTATTCTGTTGTTAGGTATTTTGCAGAGAGAAATAAAAAGATTCTCCTAGTGGTCCCTACAACGTCCCTGGTGGAACAAATGTACAAAGACTTTGAGGACTATGGTTGGAACGCTGAAGACTTCTGCCACCGCATCTACAGTGGACGTGAGAAGACGAATGAGTTCCCTGTGGTTATTACTACTTGGCAGTCTATCTACAAACTACCTAGAAAGTTCTTTGATGGTTTTGATGTAGTAATTGGTGATGAGGCCCACCAGTTTAAATCAAAATCTCTAGTGGGTATCATGACTAAACTTGCAGATGCAAAGTATAGATATGGTTTTACTGGAACTCTAGACGGAACACAAACACATAAGTGGGTATTGGAAGGACTGTTCGGTCCATCATATAAAGTTACTCAAACAAAAGAACTCATTGATAAAGGACATTTGTCTAAGTTACAAATTAAAATCCTTATCATGAGACACAATCCTCAAGTATTTGAGGCATTTGAAGATGAGGTTCAATTTATTATTGGACATGAAAAAAGAAATAATTTTGTAAAAAATCTTGCACTAGATCTAAAGGGAAACACTTTAGTATTATTTGCTAGGGTTGAATCGCACGGACTCCCTCTTTATGAATCGATAAATAGTTCTGCGGAGAAAGGAAGAAAAGTATTCTATGTTCACGGAGGAGTGAATGCAGAAGAAAGAGAACTTGTAAGAGAAATTACTGAAAAAGAAAATAATGCAATTATTGTTGCCTCTTATGGAACTTTCTCAACTGGAATTAATATTAAAAACTTACATAATGTGATCTTTGCATCACCATCCAAATCTAGAATCAGGAATCTACAGTCTATTGGTAGGGTTCTAAGAAAAGGAAATGGTAAGAATCAAGCAGTTTTATATGATATTGCCGACGACTGCACAAAACAGAATAGAAAAAACTACACTCTCAATCATTTAATTGAAAGGGTAAAAATATACAACGAAGAACAATTTAACTATGAATTCATCCAAGTAAATCTAAAAGAGTAATATGGAAGAAGATTTCTATGCGGTCATAAAATTAATATCTGGAGAAGAGATATTTGCAATCGTTTCTCCAGAAGAACATGAAGATAGAACCATGTTGGTTCTTCATAATCCAGTGACGATAGAAGTTATAACTATTGCTTCAAGAGGTGTACAAGGATATAAGATTGATCCTTGGTTGAAGTTTGCTGATGACGATTGTTTTCTTTTAAATATGGATAGAGTAATGACTATCAGTGAAGTGAAAAGTGAAGAGTCTATTCAGATTTATCACAAGTTCATCAGACAAAAAGATAAGAAGAGTCCAACTGAAGGGGCTCAAGATACCACTGAAGTTGTTGGATATGTTTCAAAAGTATCCGAAGCAAGAATAATGTTTGAAAAGCTTTATAAAAAGAAAGCTGATCTTTGAAACTCCACAGAGTCATTGTACACAATATCTTAGGGTGTTGTCAACAGCTCGACTTTGTGTTACAATCTAAACATTAACAAAGGACCCATGAGATGCAAAAACGCAAGAGATCAGAACATTACGTTAATAACAAAGAGTTTCTAGAAGCAATCGTTAAGTACAAGAACGACGTTGCAGAGGCTGCAGAGAAAGGTGAACCGAAACCACGTATTACTAATTACCTTGGTGAGTGTTTCTTGAAGATCGCTACCCATCTTTCTTACAAACCAAACTTTGTCAATTATATGTTCCGTGAGGACATGATCTGTGATGGAATCGAAAATTGCGTTCAGTACATTCATAATTTTAATCCTGAGAAATCCTCGAATCCTTTTGCTTACTTTACGCAGATCATTCATTATGCGTTTCTCCGTAGAATCCAGAAGGAGAAGAAACAAATGGAGATCCGTACCAAAATCATTGAGAGGTCTGGTTACGACGAAGTGTTCACTGTAGATGGTGACAATTATAATTCTGCAGAGTATAATTCTATTAAGGATGCTATTCAAACAAAGATGTATCAATGAGTTCTATTGCACTGATTACTGATACTCATTACGGTGGACGTAAAGGAAGTAAAAACTTCCACGAGTATTTCAGAAAGTTTTATGAAGACATCTTTTTTCCAGAACTAGAGAAACGTAATATCAAAAACTGTATTCACCTTGGTGATGCATTTGATAGTAGAAAGTCTGTTGACTTTTGGTGTCTCAACTGGGCAAAAGAAAATGTATATGACAGATTCAAAGATCTAGGTGTCACTGTTTATCAGTTAGTTGGTAATCATGATGCATATTATAAGAACACGAATGAGGTCAACTCGATTGATTCTCTTTTGTCTGAATACGATAATGTTATTCCCATCTCTGGTCCTGGTGAGTATAATATTGACGGATTCAAAGCATTCATGGTTCCTTGGATCTCTCAAGAAAATTTTGAAGAGACGCAAGAAAAAATCGCAAAAACCAAAGCAAAGGCTGCATTTGGCCACCTAGAACTCAATGGATTCTCTACATATCCTGGGCATGTTCAACAACATGGTATGGGTGTAGACATGTTCCAAAAGTTCAGAATCACTTGTTCTGGTCATTATCACACCAGATCAAATGACGGAAAGATCTTTTACATTGGCAATCCCTATCAGTTGTTCTGGAATGATGTAGACGATAAGAGAGGATTCAATTTCTTTGACACTGAAGATTTTAGTTTAGAGTTTGTTCAGAATCCATACAACATCTTTGAAAGAATCTACTACGAAGATCAGAATGCAAAACTTTTTGATACTAGAAATCTTAAAGATAAGATTGTAAAGGTAGTAGTAAGAAAGAAGTCCGATCCTTTAATGTTCGATAAGTTTATCGATAAGGTTTACAAGTCGGGCATTCATGATCTCAAGATAGTAGAAAACTTTGAAGTCAACGATGACGATGTTGATTTTGATGGAGAAAAGATTGAAGACACGATAACAATTCTCAATAAATATGTTGAAGACTCGGATTTTGATCTTAACAAAGAACGAGTAAAACAACTTCTGAGGGAAGTTTATCAACAAGCTTGCGAGGTCGAATGATGTATATCCTCACAATTTCTGGTCAAGAAGAAGAAGGTGCATATGCTGTAGAAGATGGCTACGGCGATAAGACCCTCTTTTTCTTCCAGGAAGAGGATGATGCAGAACGTTATGCCATGCAGTTGGAAGCAGATGATTTTCCAGAAATGGATGTAGTGGAAGTAGATTCCGAACTTGCAATATCCATGTGTAACAAGTATAATTATAGGTATTCGATTATAAGTCCAAACGAGTTAGTTATACCTCATTATGATTCTTTTCAAGACGATTCGTTGGAAGAACTTCCTGAGCACGGGGAATAATTTTACCGAGGTTGATTTTCAAAAGTCAAATACTAATTTGATCATGGGATCAAATGGTTCGGGTAAGAGCACCATTTTGGATGCTCTTACTTTTGTTTTGTATAATAAACCATTTCGTAAGATCAATAAACCCCAACTTGTAAATTCTGTCAATGAAAAAGATTGTCTAGTAGAGATTGAATTTTCTATTGGATCTAGAGAGTATAAAGTAATTCGTGGAATTAAACCAAACGTTTTTGAGATCTGGATAGACGGTAAGGTTCAGAATCAAGACGCAGCCCAGGCTGATCAACAGAAAAAACTTGAAGAAGGTATTCTCAAACTAAACTATAAGTCTTTTACTCAGACTGTCATTCTTGGATCTGCCACATTTGTTCCCTTCATGCAGTTGACATCTGCAAATCGTAGAGACATTGTGGAAGATCTTTTGGATATTAAAATCTTTTCTACAATGAATGGAATACTTAAGGATAGAGTTCGTTCTTGTAATGAAGTTATTCGTGAAGCTTCGATCCGAAAAGATATGATCGAAGACAAGATTGAAATGCAAGAAAGTTTTATTAGAGATATTGAGAAGTCTGGTAAAGAAAGAATTGATAGAAAAGAGAAACAAGTAGAAAATCTTCACAAAGAAGTTGATGTCATCATGGATGAAAATGATGAAAAGACTTTGAAGATTATGGATGAGTTGCAACCAAAGTTAGAGAATCTTAACAATACTAAAAAAACTCTTAAGAAACTCAATACAATTAAAGTAAAACTAGAACAAAAGATACAAAACATTGTAGAAGAACATAAGTTTTTTGAAGACAATACGGTTTGCCCTACCTGCACCCAACCTTTAGAAGAACAATTTCGCCTAGATAAAGTTGTAGACATTCAGGAGAAATCTAAAGAACTAAATGAAGGGTACAAAGAACTGGAGGCTGCAATCAATGTAGAACAAGAAAAAGATATCGAATTCACAAATTGTTCTTCGGAGATTAACAGACTCAACAATGACATTTCAACAAACAATGTTAGAATTTCTGGGATTAACAAACAAATCAAGAATCTTAGAAAGGAAATTCAAGACGTTGCCGATCAAGTATCAAACAGAAATACTGAACGAGAGACCCTTAAAAACCTCAAGGAGGATTTAGACAAAACTGAAAAAGAAAGATCCTCTCAGAGAGAAGAAGTATCTTACCTAGACTTTGCTCATTCCTTGATGAAGGATGGTGGAGTTAAGTCCAAGATCATCAAAAAGTATCTGCCTTTGATGAATCAGCAGATAAACAAATATCTACAGATGATGGACTTCTATATTAACTTCTCACTGGATGAAGAGTTCAAAGAATCAATCAGGTCTCCGATTCACGAAGACTTTAGTTATGATTCTTTCTCTGAGGGAGAAAAAATGAGAATAGACTTGTCTCTCCTTTTTACTTGGAGAGACATCGCAAAAATGCGTAACTCTGCCAGCACCAATCTTCTTATATTGGATGAGATTTTTGATAGTTCTCTGGATGGTGCTGGTACTGACTTCTTTACTACTATTATCAAATTTGTAATACAAGACGCACATGTCTTTGTTATTTCACATAAGACAGATGAGTTGATGGATAAATTTGATCGTATAATCAAGTTTGATAAGGTGAAGGGATTTAGTAAAGTAGTATGATTATTGATATCTATGAGAACACTCTCAGTTCTCAGTTTTGTAACCATTGTATATGGAAATTTGAAAGAGATAATAGAAAAGACCAGGGATTGATTGGTGACGGAAACGTTAGAACCGACATCAAAGATTCTATGGATTTGCATCTATCAAATTGGCCTGATTGGCAAAAAGAAGATAAAATTTTTTACAATACACTAAAATTATATACTGAAGAGCATTCTAAGAAATATCCATTTCCTTCTCAAGACTTTGAAAGTTATTTTGATACTGGATATCAAATTCAAAGAACAAAACCAGAGTCGGTTGGATATACTTGGCACCATGACTTTGTTGTAACTAGAGAAGACACTGGTGCGATTGCAATCAGAGTTCTTACTTATATCTGGTATCTTAATACTATTGATTATGGTGGATACACTGAGTTTGCTAACGGTGAATCGGTAAAACCAGAAGCTGGTAAATTAATTTTGTTTCCTGCAGACTGGTCTCACGTCCATCGTGGAATTCCTCCTACGTACAAAGACAAATATATTTGCACGGGTTGGATCTACTCCAGATTCTAACTTGCCATGAGTCGTGCCATGATATATAATACGACCATAGTACCTTTTTATCATGTATAAACCCTACTCCCCCGAGTGGAATAGATATCGATATCTCAAAGAGGCTTTGGATACGTACCTCAATGAATATGTTGATAACGAAGTAATTCTTACTGACATTCTGACTATCCTGAATGAACGGTCAGAGAAAGCATACAATGAATTCACTCGCTTGAATGAATTGGAATCTATGTTAGAATCTAAATAACACAGTTAGGAATTCAACTTTATGCTATCTACCGCATATCGTCTCCGACTAGAATCTATCTGTCAGTGTATTGCTAATAAAGAGCAAGTGCCACTAGAAGATATGATCTGGGCGGAAAAACTTGCTAAGGCACATACAACCGCCAGAGACTGGTTGAATAAAGCACGTCGTCATGCAGCACAGGATATTCAAGAAGGTAGCATTGATGATTTTATGAATAGGATGGGATTAGGTGATCCCGACCCATCTAATTATAAAACGGGATTTGATGGCGCAGATGATATTAATGAGTGGTTTGGAAGAGATAAACCAGATGATTGGAGGCAACGTGACTGAAAAGATTACACCCGAAACCTACGAAAAAATGAACAAGGAGTTTGAAGAAGATGGGCTCGCTTTCCGAATAAATATTCCAACCCAAGAAGAAATTGATGAGTGGAGGAAACGTGGAGAAAAGGATTCCCTGGGGTAAGTTGCACGAAATTTCCGACCAATTAAATGGTAAGTTAACTCATATCACCTGTGTGGATCATACAGGTAGAGAATATAAAAGAATTGTAATCGAATACGAAGAGGAAAAACAAAAATGATCGACAACGCTTGCGTAGTTTACACTAACGGTAGTCAAGAGTGTGAAAGAGTTTGTGCGTTATTGAAACATCTTGGTGGTGAATATCATGAGTATCGTTTAAATCAACATTTTACTCAAAGAGGATTTGAAGCAGAATTTGGTCCAGAGGCTGAATATCCTCAAGTCGCCATCGGAGCAAAACATATTGGTAGTCTTAAAGAGGCACTGCAGTATATGAAAGAACAAGGAGTGTTCGCTTGACGAACTGTCTACTCGGAGGGTTTCTGCCCTCCTTTTTTTGTATAATTGATTCATACGAGACAAACCTATGAATCGCCACCAAATCAAATCTCAACTCGCCAAACTCCTCGCGACTGAGGATCTGGTGGTTGAACACAAACACGTAGAGACTGCATCCTTCAACGTTCACAGTCGTGTCCTGACCCTTCCTATGTGGGAGAAGGCATCCAATAGTGTCTATGATATGTTGGTAGGTCATGAGGTCGGCCATGCTCTCTATACTCTTGACGAGAACTGGTTGGATCGGTACTACATGAATCCTTCATTCTTCAATATCGCAGAAGATGCACGGATCGAGAAACTGATGAAACGCAAATATCCTGGTCTGCGTAAGTCCTTCTACAGTGGATATCAGGAACTGTCTGAGAAAGACTTCTTTGATCTTGAGGGTCAGAATGTTTCTAAGATGGGACTGGCGGATCGAGTGAATCTGTATTTCAAGATTGGTAACTTCATTGAAGTTCCTTTCCACAATGATGAAGAAAAAGATATTGTCAAACAGATTGGAGATGCAGAGACTTTTGAAGAAGCTCTGATCGCTGCACAACGCATGTACGATTATTGCAATCAGAAGAAAGAGGAAAAACAGGCTGAGGTTCAACCTCCTGCACAGGTTCCTTCTGCAAGCAATAACGAAGAAAGTAAGAATGAACCGATGGTTCCAAACCCCACTGATTCAGAACAGAAGTCTGAGTCTGATGAGAAGGAACAGGGTCAAGAATGGGAAGACGAAGAGGTTGAAGAGGAACAGATTGAATTGGAGGACAACACTTCTGATGATCTGGACGTAAAGACTGTTGATGGTCTTCAAGAAAAAATTCGTGATCTGGTAGATTCCAATGCTATCGAAACTTTCTATGTAGAAATTCCCAAAGTAGATCTCAAGAAGGTCATTGTTTCCAACTCTGACATTCATCAAGAGATCAATGAGTGGTGGAGAAAAACCGAAGAACACTATGGGGAACCTGATGCTTATGAAAAATTGTTCAGCGGTGTAGACACAGAGTTCAAAAAATTCAAGAAGTCTGCACAGAAAGAAGTAAGTTATCTCGTCAAAGAGTTTGAAATGAAGAAATCTGCAGATGCATATTCACGAGCATCTACGGCTCGCACTGGTGTTCTGGATTGTTCTAAACTTCATACTTACAAGTACAATGAAGATCTTTTCAGGAAAGTGACTCTCCTTCCTGATGGTAAAAATCATGGATTGATTTTTGTTCTTGATTGGTCTGGATCTATGGGTAGTGTAATGCTTGACACTATTAAACAACTTTATAACCTGATCTGGTTCTGCAAGAAAGTTTCTATTCCCTTTGAGGTTTATGCTTTCACTAATGAGTGGTCCTATCGTGATTATGACAAAGAATATTATGTGGAAAAGATTCCTGGTTTCTTCAAAGTGGATGAAACTTTCAATCTCATGAATCTGTTCACTCATAAAACTAATGGTCGGGATCTTGAACACCAGATGATCAACATGTTTAGGATTGCTGCACACTTCAGCTGCCGCAACTGGTCGGGTTATCTTTATCAGTATCCCAATCGTCTGAGTCTTTCTGGAACTCCTCTTAACGAAGCTATTATCTCACTGCATCAGATTATCCCTCAGTTCAAAATTCAAAACGAAGTCCAGAAAGTTCAGTGTGTTGTTCTTACTGATGGCGAGGCAAATGCTCTGAAGTACTACAAAGAGTTTCCGACACGAAAGTCTGAGTCTGGTGAACCTTACATTGGTTTGAATTCTCCTTACTACAATGAAATTACTCTCCGAGATCGTAAACTTGGAAAGACTTATGCTTTCACTGGAGAATTTACTCAGTTCACTAATGTAATGCTTGAAAATCTTCGAGATAACTTCCCCAACACTAACCTTATTGGTATTCGTGTTTTGGATGGTCGAGATGCAAGTAGTTTCATTCGTCGATACTATGGTGCAAATGGTTACTATGATAAACTTGCAGAATGGAAGAAAAACAAATCTTTCTCTATCGACGGTTCTGGATATCAAAAGTATTTCGGATTGTCTTCAACTGCACTTTCCTCTGACTCTGAGTTTGAAGTGAAAGAAGATGCAACCAAGGCACAGATCAAAAGTGCTTTCAAAAAGTCTCTAAATTCTAAGAAAATGAACAAGAGAGTTCTTGGTGAATTCGTTGACCTGGTTGCATAAATATTATGAAATCAATAGGTAAACCCATGGGAAGACTCTCTAGAGAATTATTGGGTGGTGGTGAACCAGCACCAGCACCTGCACCAAAACCAGTAGCAAAGGCTGCACCAAAGCCAGTTGCAAAACCAGAACCCAAAGAATTAAAGGGTGAAGGTATGGATACCGCTTCTTCTGAAGCACTCGGATCCGAAGACGAATAAATAAAAGAAAACAGTGAGAACCATGGACGCCCTCCAAACTTACGAAGTTATTAAAAACTATCTTCTAGAGAAAAAGTTTGCAACTACAGAAGAGGAAGCAAACACTATTATTCTCAATATGGAGGAGTCCTGGTTCCAACAAATTAATGAAGAAGAGGCAGATCGCCTGAGAGACCAACGCATGGAACGTGGTGGTGTTGATGGTAACACCAACTATAGAAAGGCACCAAAGTTCGCAGCTGGTCCTACTGGTGGTAAGAAAAAGAAGTATGACGGTATGTCTGCGGTAGAAAAAGTAAGAGCAGACATCGAAAAGAAATACGGTAAAGGTGCAATTATGGACACCAAAAAGAAAAAGGATAAAAAAGAGGACAAAAAGTAAAAACTGAACTTTTGTTATGAAATTTGCAGTATTCTATTTCAGGATGGAGGGTGGTAAAATCCTTCCAATCACCTTTGACTTGCAACCAAATAGTCTTAGGGAAAAATGGATTGAACAAATCCGAATCAAAGAACAGGAAGAAGATGCATATCTGAATCTTAAGATTACCAATAAGAATGTTGAAGATCTTCCATACTTAAAAAACAAACTAAACAGTATTGTTTCTCATATCAATAAACTGTATGAAACTGATCGACTTCCTTTTTTGGAGGGAGATCCTAGTGAGATCGATCAGGACAAACTGAATTATCTCCATGAGATGTTTGAAGAGTATGGAGAAGAGTCTTTAGATCCAGAAAGGTTTCTTAGTGAAGAGGCTCACGATACTTGGTTGAGTTTAAATGAGTGGATTCATATTACTGAGATTGCTATGAAGACATCTCCTGATATGTTTCCATGTTATAGTTGTCTCTGTTCAATATATCCTCCATATCCAGGCGAACCACTTGATGAAGGAGATAAATTATTCTTAGATAGTGAATTTGCTTGGGGATCTTTATATCTTGGATATAATACTTTAGGTAAAGATTACTCTCATGCGATGTGTGACGATGATGTTCGTGTAATTCAGAATGATCAAGTAAAAATTCAAACCTTGTACAGCACTGAGTGTTGGTTAAATTTCTCTCAAACACCATACATGTATAAGAGTATGGAACAAGATTTTTATCAGTGGTATTTGAAACAAGATGAAGAAACTAGGGTAATGATTCCTATTCACGATAGGGATAAACTTGCTCTTGGTAGGTATCACCTTGGTAGAGTCATTATTGATGAAACCTTTACAAGATTTAATCCCGACTTGAATGCATGGAGACATGATCCAGAATTACAAAAACGTTGGAACATTGAAGTTTTTTCTAAGATAGAAGAGTTTATTGGTATTGAAATTAGAGATGAATCAGATTCTTGAAAAATTTATTTCCACATCTAAATCTAATGAGTGGGAACCTACATTACCTTTACCTGAAGATATTTGGGATTCGGATTGGCCTTATCTAAGCATAGACTTTAAGGACAATTTTGCGGAAATGTATCGCGAGTGTGTCCAGAATGATGACATGTTTGTCGGGCATAGAGAAAAAGACAAACACCTCAGTTACTCTCATGAGGGATGGAAGGGGTTGACCTTACATGGTCTACGTCCAGATGCTACTGAAAATTATGATCAGTATGGTGGAACTCCAAATCAATACCGATGGACGAGTGCATGTGAAAAATTTCCTGCATGTGTAAAATTCTTGAAGAAACTTGGGTATCGCAGATTTGATCGAGTTCGGATCATGAAAATCGAACCTGGTGGTCACATCATGCCTCATGATGATGGGGAAGGTAGAATCTTTGGACCTCTAAACATTGCAATCAATAATCCACAGGGATGTGGTTTCTACTTCAAAGATCATGGGGAAGTTCCATTCAAACAAGGCAGAGGAATGTTTTTGGACATTGGAAACACTCATGCCGTTTATAACAACAGTAATAAACCCAGGTATCATTTCATAGTCCACGGGGATGTAAACCCTAAGTTGGTTGAGGGTGCATATAAACAACTTCAGATGAGGCTGGAAGACAAGGATAGAAAGATCTGTTATGGGATCTACAATCAACTTGATAGAATTGAGAATACTGCAATGTATCTTCGATTCAAAGGTTCTTCATTGTTCTACCTCAAGAGAGCACACAAACAATCTGATATTTTCTTTGGAGACTCTATCAAAGAACTCCTAGAGACAACCGCAGATGCTGGGTATGATTATTGTGTCGTTCTTGCTGCAGGAACTATTCTCAAAAGTTTTGAATATGATAGAGAGATCCGAAACTTTATCATGAAGGATAAGGACTTTGGTGTTGCTGGTCATTGTCTAATGAAACCAGATCATTGGGCAGAACTTCATCATCAGTTCTTTATTGTCAATCTTCATGCATGGAAGGAAGTTGATAGACCTGACTTTGGTACATGGCAGGGTGAGTCTGAAGAACTTCTGCCTGTTTTGGAAAGGAGTGAAGAGAACTTCCATCATGACTATACTCCTCTATGGGTAAGAGTTAATAAAGATAAGAAGAGAACCAAACAACCATTTGCTGGCCAGGGGTGGGAACTTCTCAAAGCAATGTTTGAAGGTGGTTGGTCCGTTGTTATGTTGAATGAAACCCTAAGACATAATAAGTTTTACCATTATCCAGAACATGAGACTGCTCGATATGAACAGTCATTGAAAACTATGACTACTTACGATAGTCAGAACTGGAATCAAAAGAAATCTATTGAAGACGCTTTATCTGTAAAGGATCAGATTTGGTTGTTTAATAGTGAGGATATGCGTATATCAAATGAAGGTACTTTTGATCTTGCTGTAAATACTGCAAGTGGATTTAAGATTTTTGATCTCTTTAGACAAGAGAAACTTAATCCAAAATCCAAAATTGTTGTTTATGATTTTAATCAACGAAGTCTCGCTTGGTATAGACACTTATATGAGTGGGGTAGTACACCTGGGTTTGTGCAAGATGATTTGGGCAAACGACATCTAAATCTACTTGAGTGTATGAAGACATTCCAATATAAAGAAAACTTCACTTGGATTGGCAAAACTCATCTCCCTCCCGATGAACAGGGTGATCAACATGATGACATGACTATATTCAAAGATGTTTCATTCATCAAATCTCTGAAAGATACTATCAATTATTTTGGTGGATCTCAAAACTTTATAAATTATTGGACATGGTTCAGAGCTTGCAATGTGGAGTTCAAGAAGATTGATCTCTACAAAGAAACGGACAAGTTCTGTAAGATATTCGCAGGTAAAGGTAGAAAGTTTGTAAACCTATCAAACATCTTTTCTACAGACGCAACAAATCTTCTATACGGTCACACTGAGGTCCAACTCGCCCAACAGAGATGTCTATTCAATCTTTATTTGATTGATCCCGAAATCGAAGTAACTCTGTATGATTACTGGAATCGATGGAAGTATGGTAAGGTGAAGGATCTCATAGACAGTTGAGGAACTGTCCATAGACTGTCCCATGGCGGAGGAAGTGCGTTATAATTTATTTGTTGAAACGACACAACTCATGACTCGCCTCAAGATGACCGACGATCAACTGATTGACTCCCTTAAAGATCTCTACGGAGAATCCGTCACCAGTGCTGACATCAAAGCCTGGTGTGCAATGAACAGTATGAGTTACCAGACTGTCTCCCGTCGTCTTGCCAACTACAAGGTAGGTCACGGGAAGTGGAACCTGGAAGTTACAAAAGAGACAGTTCAGGATCTGGAAGTAACTTATAATTCACCTGCAGCTATGCCTGCAATTGAACAAAACCTTATCCCACAGAAAGATGATTCCTTCATCAAGTTTGGCAACTTCTCTGATGTTAAAAAAATTATTCAGTCCCGTCTATTCTATCCAACGTTCATTACGGGTCTTTCTGGTAACGGCAAAACGTTCTCGGTTGAGCAAGCGTGTGCTCAACTGGGTCGGGAACTCATCCGTGTAAACATTACTATTGAAACCGATGAAGATGATCTTATTGGCGGTTTCCGCCTTATTGATGGTAACACCGTCTGGCACAATGGCCCAGTCATTGAAGCCCTCGAACGAGGAGCTGTTTTGCTCCTTGATGAGATCGACCTCGCTTCTAACAAAATTCTCTGTCTCCAAAGTATCCTTGAAGGGAAAGGAGTTTTCCTTAAGAAAATCGGACGATGGGTTTCTCCTGCAAGTGGATTCAACGTCATTGCCACAGCCAACACTAAGGGTAAGGGTTCAGACGACGGACGATTCATTGGAACTAACGTGCTCAACGAAGCGTTCCTAGAACGATTCCCTGTTACTTTTGAACAGGAATATCCCACTGCTGCCACTGAATTCAAAATTCTCTACAAGGTCGGTGTCGAACTTGGTCTTGCAGAGGTTGATTTCTACAAACGTCTTGCTGACTGGGCAGACATCATCCGCAAGACTTTCTATGATGGTGGTATCGAAGAGGTGATCAGTACCCGTCGTCTGGTTCACATTGTCAGGGCATATTCAATCTTTAAGGACAAAGCCAAAGCAATGCAAGTTTGTCTGAATCGTTTTGATGATGAAACCAAACAGTCCTTCATGGAACTGTATGACAAAGTTGATGTTGACTTCCAGATGCCTTCTGAGAATGTTGACGACGTTCCCTTTTCTTGATACAATTACTGAGGTTACATTATGAACACTGCAATGACTACGTTAGGTGGTATGTCCGATGATACCATTACCTTCACTGGTAGTGTTTTCTCTGAAGACACTCTGATTGGTGCTGCACAACCTGTTGATATGGATGGTATCTTCGGTGGTGCAGGAACTGATTACATTACTTTTGATACCGAGAGTGATTATTCCATTGATTTGACTATGAACAACGACCCCAATCGATACAAATATAGTGAGGATCGAATCCTCCAAGAGTTGAAAGAATATATTTCTGGTACATATAACGCTCACTATTCTGCTGGTGACGACAAGATTCAAACTCTGGATCTGATTGAAGCTTGTGGTGATGGTGAATCTTTCTGTCGTAGTAACATCCTGAAGTATGCATCTCGATACGATAAGAAAGGCACTGCACGTCGAGATATCATGAAGATTCTCCACTATGCAGTCCTCCTGATGCACTTCAACGACAAGAACTCTATCACCGAAACCTACAATCAATGACAACTAATATGCAACTCTCTGACAAAACCCTCAACCTTCTGAAGAACTTTGCGGGTATCAATCAATCTATTCTTTTCAAACAAGGCAAGACTATTCGCACTATTAGTGTGATGAAAAATATTCTTGCAGAAGTCAACATTGACGAAGAGTTTGAACGCGACTTCGGTATCTACAATCTGAATGAGTTCTTGAACGCAATGTCTTTGTATCAAGATCCTCAGTTGGATTTCAAGAATGAAAGTTATGTTTCTATCCGAGAAGGTAAGACTCGTTCCAAGTATTTCTTTGCAGATCCTGCAGTTATCGTTACTCCTCCAGATAAGTCCATTACTCTGCCCTCTGAGGATGTGAGTTTTGAACTGAATACTCAACAGTTGGACAAACTCTTGAAGGCTGCTGCAGTTTATGGTGTTCCCGATCTTTCCGTAATCGGTGAGAACGGTGTGGTTAAGATCGTTGTTCGTGATAAGAAGAACGATACTTCTAATGACTATGCTGTCGTAGTTGGTGAAACTGCTGCATCTTTCTGTCTTAACTTCAAGGTTGAGAACATCAAGATCCTCCCTGGTTCCTACAACGTGACTATCTCCAGCAAACTACTTTCTCGTTTTGTTTCCGAAGATAAGAATCTTGTGTATTACATTGCACTGGAACCAGATTCCACCTATGATGAATGAACGCAAATAGATTGCGTATTGTGGGAAGTGCCAGTCTTTTGATTGGTTACTTCCTTCTTCTCTATCTGGATGTTAGAATTGGTTGTACATTCAGATTGATCGGTGGGTGCTTCATGCTTCCATTCGCCATCTCAATCAAAACTTGGGATGTCGTTGGACTTCAAACATTTTTTGCGGTGATTGATGCATCCAAGATTATTCAACTTTCATTATGAACATCTTTGTTACTGACCCCGATCCCTTGAAGTCGGCCAAGGTTCTTCCTGACAAACATATTGTCAAGATGCCACTGGAGACTTGTCAGATGCTTGCTATTGTATGCTCTGACAAATGGGGTCATGGATTCGGCACTCTTCCCAAGGCAGATGGTACTCCCTATGCCACTGAGAAGGGTGCCTTTCGTAATCACCCATGCACTATCTGGGCAAACTCTTTTGTGAGTAACTGGAGATGGTTACTTGCTCATGGGTTTGCTCTGTGCAATGAATACTCACTACGGTATGGTAAACCACATACCTGTTTCAATACTCTTCAGGCTGCAAATGAAATCCTTCCTTGTGTAGATTCGCAAGGTCGCGGTGGAGAACCTACGCCTTTCATATTTGCAGGGCCTGATGAGTTCAAGTATGATGAAACTGTTGATATATACACGAAGTATAAGATGTATATTTCATCCAAACCCTGGGTAAGGGATAATTACCTGCGAATGCCACAACGAAAACCTGACTGGGTTTAATTTATTATGAACAAAACTGACTTTCTTTGGGTTGAGAAGTATCGTCCTCAAACCATTGAAGATTGTATTCTTCCCGACTCTGCCAAACAGATGTTTCAGGAGTTTCTAAATAAGAAAGAGATCCCCAACCTTCTACTTTCTGGTCCTCCTGGTATTGGTAAGACTACGGTTGCAAAGGCTCTTTGTCATGAACTTGGAGTAGACTATTATGTCATCAATGGATCCGATGAGGGACGATTCCTGGACACGGTACGGAACCAGGCCAAGAACTTCGCTTCGACCGTCTCACTATCTGCAACTGATGCAAAGCACAAAGTCATCATTATTGACGAAGCTGACAACACGACCCACGACGTACAGCTCCTCCTACGGGCAAATATTGAGGCATTTTATAACAACTGTCGATTCATCTTCACCTGTAACTACAAAAACAAGATCATCGAACCCCTCCACAGTCGATGCGCCTGTGTTGATTTCTCCATCACTGGCAAACAAAAACCAGCCATCGCTGCAAAGTTCTTCGGACGCATCCAACAAATCCTGGATACAGAAGGTGTTGAATATGATAACAAGGTCCTGGTAGAACTTATTAACAAACACTTCCCAGACTGGCGTCGGGTGTTGAATGAGTGTCAAAGATACTCCGCAAGTGGGAAGATTGATTCTGCAATTTTGACGGAGTTTTCTGATGTCAACACTAACACGTTGGTTAAATACCTCAAGGAAAAGAATTTTTCCGAAGTACGTAAATGGTGTGTCAACAACCTGGACAATGATCCTACTGTACTTCTGCGTCGTATTTACGATGCTTGTTATGATTCCTTGGTTCCGAGTAGTATTCCTGCTGCTGTGCTTGTTATTGCTAAGTATCAGTATCAAGTGGCATTTGTGGCGGATCAGGAGATAAACCTTCTCGCAGCGTTGACTGAGATTATGGTGGAGTGTGAGTTCAAATGAATTTTAAAGCAAAGGTTTACGTTCGTTTGAGAGCCGCAGTTGATGACTCTGCGGGTAATGCTGTACGTGCAGCATGTGGTAAACTTTCCGATATGACTTTTAACAAGTTACGATTGGGTAAGTTGATTGAGATTGATTTTGAGGCAGACAACGAAGAGTATGCTAATCAAGAAGTGGAGAAACTCTGTAAACGATTTCTTGCTAACGAAGTCATTGAAGATTTTGAGTTTAAAGTCTGGAGTGTGTAATGAAAAAGAAGAAAAGGACACAGACTAAAGAGAACTATTATTATTGGTTCTGGATTGTCGCAATGGTTGCATTCATTGTCCCTCAGGTTTTCACTGCATGGGCATATGTAAACATTGTAGATACTATTAAAAATGATTCCGTTCGAGTTGAGGTAAAAAAAGATGATTGATGTAAAACTGATTCGTATCGTTACTGGCGAAGAGATTATTGCAGAACTAGTTTCACAGGATGAAAATACTATCACTGTGAAGAATGGTCTTGTAGTTCTTCCTAGTGCTCAGAATGTAGGATTCGCTCCTTGGGCAACTGTCATCAGTAAAGAGAACCCCGAGATTACAATGGATATGCGACATGTAGTTTACGTCGCAGAAGTTGAAGAAAATGTCGGAAAGAAGTATAATGAAATGTTTGGGAGTAAGTTGATTACTCCTGAGAGTAAGAAATTGATTGTTTGATATGCAATTAGAACTTGATGATGCAATTTATGCAGCTGACAAATTCATCGATTACTTCTCTAACATGGGACGTATCGATGAATATCTGCGTAATGTGAAACTTGACAGAATGAGTCAAATGCAAACATCCATTCTGGGTATGGGTCCAGAGGATGATATGTTTGACGCATTTGATATGCACCCCCAAGACATGGACATCCGAGTGTATCCTGCAGGTGTCAAGGGTGGTTTTAGTAACGAATACTTTAGCGAGAGATTGCAAGTCACTACATCTCACGCTATTGAAGACTCCATTCCTGGTAAGTCCTTGAAGTGGATTGTCAAAGAAATGAACACAAATAAGATCTTAGGATTCTGTAGATTTGGTTCTCCTACTATTAATAGTAAACCTCGCAATGAGTGGTTGGGTAGTGTTCCAGAACTGACACGATTCAATCGTCATGCGATCATGGGATTCATTATTGTCCCGACTCAACCATTCGGTTTCAACTATCTGGGTGGTAAACTCCTGGCGCTCCTGTGTTGTTCTCATCAGGCCCGTGAGACATTAAATAGTAAGTATGACGCAGACATCTGTCTGTTTGAAACAACGTCGCTCTACGGGTCTACAAAGTCCTCCTCGCAGTATGACGGTCTCAAACCATACATGAGATATAAAGGACTCACACAGAGTGATTTCACGCCTCTCCTACATGATGAAATCTTTCAGGAGTTAAACAAATGGTTCATAGCACGCAATGGGGACAAGAGTCTGGTGAAGGAAGACGCATCCAGTCGCAAACTCAAAACCCAACAGAAGATGATCGCAGTGATCAAGAAAAGCTTACCTTCTCACAAGGTTGCGGAGTTCACAACTGCGATTGTAAGTGCAAAAAACCTGACTGAACAAAAACGTTTCTACATGTCTGATTATGGATTCAGCAACGCTCGTGAAGTTATTATGGGTGAACAAGAAACTCTTACTCCTGGCCAAAATTATGAAAAGTTCCATACCGAGAACTTGATTAAGTGGTGGAAGAAGAAAGCATCTAATCGATATGAGAAACTGAAGTCTGAAGGTAGACTCCGTACCAAGGTAGAGACTTGGAATTCAAATCCTGATGAGATAGATATTATTAGATAATTAAGAAATTTATGACTCTAATATGCAATCTACCATCAGAGAAAGTTTGGGTTCGTAAAGAGTATCTGACGGATCACCAAAGTGGTCATGGTGAGTTTGTTGAAGGTCTTTGGGTATCTGCTAAGAGTATTCCTGGTCGTGCTTTTTACTTTGAGACATACCTCCCCGAGTATGGAGCTATGTACGATAAACTCCCCATCAGTGCTTTTGTTTCTCGTCCAGAAACGCCAGATCCAGATTTAGATCTACCTAATCTACAGTTTTGGAACTGTATGGATTATGGTGTAACTGCTATTGAAAAAAGTATTGTTGCATCGATGGAGTGGGAAGTCCGAACAAGACACTTCGGAAATATCAAAGGTACATATATCTGTACATTGGATAATTATCATGAAAATATTGACAACATTGATGCATCTACAAGCGAACTTCCTGATGAACATAAGTCATTCAATTTGATTGAACTCAAAAATGGACAGTATGCATTGTATCCAAATAACAGGTGTCGAATTTATGATATCTCGATGACTCCCCAAGAACCCAAGATGCCAGACTTCAAAGTGTCTACCCAGTTCTATCAGGTAGAGAATGGTGTCAAGTGGGGAAGACTTGGTGATTGTGATGACTATTTCTGGACTACACCAGACGAAAGGGAAGAGAAGTATGAAATGTGAAGTCACTTTATTCAAAGCGGGTACTGTCTATAAAGAGACTGTGATTGCAAGGGATTATCAAGATGCAAGACAAGTTGCACTTGCAAGGAATCCCAACTCTACTGTTATTAGTGTAACTGCGGTATTTAAATAATGAGCTACGAACTGAAAGACTATCTGAATTCCATTAACTTCACAAAAGAATATCTTATGAGTGATGAGGATCCCATCTGGGAAAAGAAATATCCTCCCTTTATTATCAATAAGTGTCTGTCTGGTTTTATCGACACTGTTATGTTTGCAAACGAGATGAATGTCAATCACCAACTACCATCTCGTCTCCAATATGATTTCTTTATAAATACCGTTAGGAAACGGAAAAGATTTTCTCCGTGGCTAAAAAAGGATAAGATTAATGACCTTGATGCAGTAAAATCATACTATGGTTATAGTAATGAAAAGGCTCAACAAGCTCTGAAGATTCTTACCAAAGAACAAATCTCATTTATAAAAGAAAAGCTTGATGTTGGAGGTAAAAGATGAGTGCCTTTGTTGAACCTGAGGTTTCCTGGTCGCAAGACCAAATGATCGAAGTGGTTCTGAATGAACCAGACGATTTTCTAAAAGTAAGAGAGACCTTGACTCGTATCGGAGTCGCCTCCCGCAAAGAGAAAAAGATTTATCAATCTTGTCACATCCTACATAAACAGGGTAAGTATTACATCGTTCACTTCAAAGAACTCTTTGCATTGGACGGCAAACACGCTAATCTCACTGTTAATGATGTGCAGCGTAGGAATCGTATCATCAATCTCCTATCCGATTGGGGACTGATTACTATCTTGAATCCAGATTCTGTATTAGATGTTGCACCACTAAATCAGATTAAGGTGTTATCATATAAAGATAAAAATGATTGGATTCTAGAATCCAAGTATAATATCGGTAAGAAAAAGAAACCAGCATCATGAACGACGAAGACGAACTGTATTTTCCAGAACCCGAAGAAGACGGGTGGATGATGTCATTAGATCTTGACATCAATGCAGTTCGCAGTCTGTACAGTTCTTTAGATCATTATCTTGAGATCTGGCCAGGTTCTCCTAGGAGACCTCCAGACGAACAAGAGTTCATCAAGTACATGAGAAATAAACTTTTCATGGGAATGACTGATTATAACTTTCACTACAACGAGCATAAATAATATTGCGATCTTTCGTGCGGTCGCTTCAAAAGTCGGAAACCCATATAAAGAGGTACGGTTGTCACCCTGCCTCTTTTTTTCGTTTTGTGGTTAAATAGTATTGGATGCCTTCGGGGTCCACACAACGTTACTCGCTTAATCAAGGAGAACCACATGACAGACCTAATGCGCTTCAATGCGTCAGACCTTCCTGCGCTCTTAGAACGATTGAATAAGAACAGCATCGGAATGGATGAATACTTTGACCGACTCTTTAAAGTTCACGAAAGTACGCAAAATTATCCGCCGTATAATGTGATACAGTTAAATAATGTCGAGACAGTGTTAGAATTAGCGCTCGCAGGATTTAAACAAGATGAAGTCAATGTTTACACAGAATATGGTAAACTTTTTGTCGAGGGGACAAAAGACGACAAGAAGAATGACCATCAGTACATCCACCGTGGAGTTGCTCAAAGATCATTTAAGAGAGCATGGACAATCTCAGACGATCAGGAGATTGCATCAGTCAGCTTTGAAGATGGGTTACTGAGTATCAAACTAGGCAAGGTTGTACCCGACCACTATAAGAGAAAAGATTGGTTATGATTTTCTGACAGATTTTTGTGCCGATTTATACAGAACTGTATCACGTTGATACAGTATAATCTATATAATTATGTACTACGGAGATCGCACGAAATGAACTTAACCGTTTCAACTCTAGTCTTGGGATCGGTACTATCTCTTTTTAGTTGGGCATCACTATCGCCGATGTTACCATGATACATCCTGAATAAATACTAGCGAATATCGTCGCCGCAGGGGAGCAACTGGCAAAATCCAGTTGCAACCCCTATTTTTTTGCGTTATAATATACAATGAAACTTTGTAAACCATATTATGCCTTGGTTGAGTTTATCAATATTGTTTCCAATTGCTGCCGCACTTGGTATCCCTCTTCTGCCTGATAAAGGAGACGGGAAAGTTGTTCGGTGGTATGGACTATCAATCACGTTGATCACGTTTCTAATTACCGTTGCTGGGTATCTGAATGGATATGATCCCTCAGTAAGCGGTCTACAGATGTCTGAGAGGATTAGTTGGTTACCTCAACTAGGTCTAACTTGGTCTGTGGGTGCAGACGGTCTATCGATGCCTCTGATCCTTCTGACGAGTTTTATTACGAGTCTTGCAGCACTTGCTGCGTGGCCTCTTAGATTCAAACCAAAACTGTTTTACTTCCTCCTCCTGTTGATGGATGGTGGTCAGATTGCAGTCTTTGCAGTTCAGGATCTTATTCTATTCTTCTTATCATGGGAGTTGGAACTTGTTCCTGTTTATCTGATGTTGGCGATCTGGGGTGGTAAGAAACGCCAGTATGCCGCGACTAAGTTCATTATTTACACCGCAGGTAGTTCTCTATTCATTCTTATTGCAGGACTTGCAATGGGATTTTGGGCATCCAACGGTGCTCCGAACTTTGAATACACTTACCTTATGAATCAGGGATTTCCTAAGAACTTCCAACTCTGGTGTTATGCAGGATTCTTGATTGCCTTTGGTGTCAAACTTCCAATCGTGCCTTTGCATACTTGGTTACCCGATGCACACGGTGAAGCAACTGCACCAGTTCACATGTTGCTTGCAGGTATTCTGTTGAAGATGGGTGGATATGCACTTCTGCGATTCAACTGTCAACTTTTGCCTGATGCACATTCAGTATTCGCTCCAGTCCTTATCGTCCTTGGTGTTGTTAATATCATCTATGCTGCACTCACGTCCTTTGCACAAAGGAATCTCAAACGGAAGATCGCATACAGTTCGATCAGTCACATGGGATTCGTTCTCATTGGCATCGGTAGTTACAGTGCCCTCGGAACGAGTGGTGCGATGCTTCAGATGGTCAGTCACGGTCTGATCGGTGCTTCTCTATTCTTCCTTGTGGGTGCAACCTACGATAGGACTCATACTCTTGAACTCGCTGAAATGGGTGGAGTTGGTAAGAGTATGAAGATCATGTTTGCAATGTGGGTAGTGTGTTCCATGGCATCCTTGGCACTGCCAGGTATGAGTGGATTCGCAAGTGAACTGATGGTCTTTGCTGGATTTGCAACTGATACGATGTATTCTGTTCCTTTCCGTGCATTCATTTGTATTCTTGCTGCGATCGGTGTGATCCTGACTCCGATTTATCTCCTGTCCATGTTGCGGGAAATCTTCTTTGGTAAAGAGAACTTGGAACTTGTCAATCACACAAACCTTGTTGATGCAGAACCCAGAGAGATCTACATCATTAGTTGTCTTTTGGTTCCCATCATTGGAATTGGATTGTTCCCCAGGATTATGACGGATACTTACAAAACCTCTATTGATGCCTTGGTTAACAGGGATAAGATTGCGTTAGTTCGACCGCAACTGGTCAGAACATTCACTCCACCAACTGTATAAATTATCAAGGAAGGTTTGACACCTTCCTTTTTTTGTGGTATCCTAGTGAGAGGTAAACTGTAGTTATGTCGATTAAATTAGCTCTTCTGAAGTCAGGAGAAACAGTCATTGCTGATGTTCAAGCGAAAGTGGATCAAAATGATAGGGTAGTTTCTATTGCTTTCAAAGATCCTTTCTGTGTAGAACTGGTAACTCCATCTGTTGATTTTGATGCAGAGGAAGGTGAAGTTGAAAAGGAATATGCAATAAGATTTTGGTCCTGGATGCCTCTGACGGATGATGAGGAAATTAAAGTAAATCCAGATTGGATTGTATCATTTACAACTCCCAAAGAAGACGTTCTTAATTCTTATCAAGATAGGATGGGAGAAGAACCTGAAGAAGGCGAAACACTTGTAGATAACTTTGAGGTACTAAATGGATGATTTAATTCAGATAATTGTTCTGGTTGACGGGACAATTCTTATTTCAAAAATTGGTCAAGTTGTTTCTGAACTCGGTGAACCAGATTGTCGTTTGATTCGTCCGCATGTTGTGGATGGTCTCCGACCTTGGTTGGAAAACTTGACTGACCAGACCGATGACATTATGATTTCATCGGATAAGATCTTGACTTTGGTTGATCCCAAAGAAGACCTACTTAATGATTATTTGACCCTCACTAAATGAAGTTCTACACGAGCGTTGTTCTCCTTGGTAATGATATCCTTGTCCGTGGATATGAAAACGGCAAACACTTCACGAAACGTGAACCCTTTCAACCTAGGTTCTTCGTTCCGTCTAAACGAGAAAGTAAATATAAAACCCTTGATGGTCAAGATGTAGAACCCATTCGCCCTGGTACTATCCGAGAGTGTCGCGAATTCTTGGACAAGTATAATGATGTGAATGGATTCAAGGTCTATGGGAATGACCGATTCGTGTATCAATACATTGCTCAGAATTATCCTGAGGAAGAAATCAAATTTGATATCTCAAAGATCAAAGTTATTACAATCGATATTGAGGTTGCAGCGGAGAGTGGATTCCCCGATGTATTCAACTGCGCTGAAGAACTTCTACTGATTACAGTTCAGGATTATAATACCAAACAGATTACTACCTTTGGATCTCGTCCAGCAAAGGTTGATCAGAAGAATGTCAGATTTGTGTACTGTGATGGTGAGTATGAACTCATCACCAAGTTCATGGACTGGTGGCAGAATAACACGCCAGAGGTCGTCACAGGGTGGAATAACGAACTGTATGACATGCCTTACCTGGTTGGTAGGATCACCCGTCTGATGGGAGAGAAGTACGCCAAACGTCTCTCTCCGTGGAATGTGGTGCGTGTCAAAGAGGTCACGATCATGGGTCGGAAACAACTCAGTACAGAGATTGCGGGTGTGTCTATTCTGGATTACTTGGACCTGTATAAAAAGTCTCCTGCAACCCCAAACCAAGAGAGTTATCGATTGGATCATATCGCCTTCATGGAGTTGGGTCAGAACAAACTAGATCACTCCGAATACGATACCTTCCGAGAGTTCTATACAAACGATTGGCAGAAGTTCGTTGAATATAACATCGTTGACGTGGAACTGGTTGACCGTCTTGAGGATAAACTACGTCTGATTGACTTGTGTTTCACCCGTGCGTTTGACGCTAAGGTGAACTTCAATGACATTGCATATCAGGTACGAACCTGGGATGCTATTATCTACAACTATCTCCTCAAGAAGAATATTGTGATTCCACAGAAGGAACGCAATAGTAAGAGTGAAAAGTATGCGGGTGCGTTCGTGAAAGAACCCATCCCAGGTGCATATGAGTGGGTAGTCAACTTTGACCTTAACTCACTGTATCCCCACTTGATCATGCAGTACAACATCTCACCAGAGACTTTGATTGAACAACGTCACCCCAGTGTGACTGTTGATAAAGTTCTGAAGAAAGAACTTACCTTTGAGATGTATAAAGACAGTGCGGTCTGCGCTAATGGTGCAATGTATCGCAAGGATGTCCGTGGGTTCCTACCAGAACTTATGGAGAAGATGTATAGTGAACGTGTCATCTTCAAGAAGAAGATGATCGAGGCGAAGAAAGCGTATGAGAAGACTCCCACCAAAGCATTGGAGAAGGAGATCTCACGTTGTGACAATATTCAGATGGCTAAAAAGATTGCACTGAACTCTGCTTATGGTGCGATTGGTAATGAATATTTCCGATACTACAAACTTGCAAATGCAGAGGCGATCACTCTATCGGGACAGGTATCGATTCAGTGGATCGAAGAGAAGATGAATAGTTATCTGAACAAAGTCTTGAAATCTGATGGAGTAGATTATGTCATTGCTATTGATACCGATTCTATTTACCTTAATATGGGTCCTTTTGTTGACGCTGTATTCAAGGGAAGAGAGGCTTCTACTGAAGAGATTGTCAATTTCCTTGATAAGGTGTCTCACATGGAACTTGAGAAGTATATTGAAAGTTCTTACGAAGAGTTGGCGGACTACCTCAACGCCTACGAAAACAAAATGGTGATGAAACGCGAGAACATCGCGGAACGTGGAATTTGGACAGGTAAGAAACGTTATATCCTTCGTGTGTGGGACAGTGAAGGTGTTCGTTATGAGAAACCCAAACTGAAGATGATGGGTATTGAGGCAATCAAAACCTCAACTCCTGCACCTTGTCGTCAATACATTAAAGATGCGCTTGAGATCATCATGACGAAAGAAGAGGATGATGTCATTGACTTCATTGAGAACGCTCGTAAAGAGTTCAAGAATCTTCGTCCTGATGAAATCGCATTTCCCCGTAGTGTATCTGAAATCAAGAAATGGGAATCTCGGACTGACATGTATAACAAAGGTTGTCCCATCCATGTTCGTGGTGCAATCCTCTACAATCACTACACTAAGAAGGCTGGACTTGATAAGAAGTATGCAGCAATCCAGAGTGGTGAGAAGATCAAGTTCTGTTATTTGAAAACACCGAATACTATTCAAGAGAATGTTTTCTCTTTCATCCAAGAGTTTCCGAAAGAACTGGATCTTGAAAAGTATATTGATTATGATGCACAGTTCAACAAATCTTTTGTAGAACCAATGAAGATCATTCTTAATGCGATTGGTTGGTCTGTTGAAAAGAAAGTAAGTCTTGAATCATTCTTTGCATGAATTTTTTATTTCCAACTCCATTTTTTGGTATAGATAATTTTTTGTCTGAAGATGCAGTTAAAGATCTTCATAATCAAATACTAGAAGATGTTTCAAAGAACGAAGGATATGTGAATTCACAGTGGGACTGTTTGGTAAACACTTCTGCTCAAAGAGATGATAGTGTGACTTATCCTATGTTTTCTTTTAAAGAAGCATATGAAGAATTCTCATCGCAGTTACATCTTTCAGAACATCAATATGAGTTGATACATCCTTGGTATAACTTTTACACTAAAGGTCAAAATCAAGAACCGCATACACACTTGGGTACACCGAACTGTATGTTCAGTGGTGTATATTTTTTAAAAGGAACTGATAATACAAGAATAGTTTTTTCCAATCCATCTCAAAATTGGTTAAACTATCATAGTTATGATACACACCATCCTGTTGCTAAAATTCATAAAAATATTCCAGAACATTCGTATGTTATGAGTAAGTATGTTCATGAACCAAGAGATAATCAGATTATATTTTTTCCATCATATCTGTCACACTACGTTCCAGCACATAGATTTGATACACCTAGAATTACTATTAGCTTCAACATCGAACTTATAGAATGAAAAATTTATTTGGAGTTCCTTTCTGGGTATGTGATAATTTTTTATCGGATAGAACTTATCAAAAATTGGTTGGAGATATACATTTAGATATTCTAAATGATTATCAAAATCCTGGGGTTAATTGTTCTTGCAAGACTTCTATTCATCAAAAACATAATATTAATTATCCACTTGATGAAATTGGAGAAGAATATGAAAAATTTACCATAGAACTGGGACTGACAGAACATTCATATGAAATTCATGCCTTTTGGTGGAATTTTTATGAACAAAATACTGGCCAAGAACTACATACACACTTAGGTTCTATTGAAAGAAGAAATGAATTTGCGGGTGTTATTTTCTTAGATGGATGTGAAGAAACTGATTTGATTTTTATGAATCCATCCAGTCAAAATCTTTACTTCATAGATAAACAACTTTATAGAAAAACTGAAGAACAATCTTTTTATTATGAACAGTGGACCTATCAACCTAAGAACAATCAATTAATAATTTTCCCTTGCACTTTACAACACTACGTGTCCACTCACAAATGTCTTGAACCCAGGATGACAATCGCATTCAACATTCGCATCGAGACTAAATAATCCGTTTGCAAAAGCGAACCAATTCTTGTATAATTATCTCACCAACACAAAAAATATGGATCTTCCTATCAACGATAAAGAATTGAATACCATCGTTAGCGCCCTGCGTTTGGGTGGAGATGCAGCTCTTTATCAGAAACTAAATACTATCAAGCAAATCCGCGAGGAGAATCCTGGCGGTCCATATAAAAAAATTGCTAGAGAGAAGTTTGGTTTTGTTATCTAATGTTTTTTGAAAAAGTGAGTCTGGTTACAGGAGGATTTGATCCTATTCATAGTGGACATATATCTTACTTCAAGAGAGCGAAAGATTTTTCTGACTATCTTGTAGTGGGACTGAATACTAATGAATGGTTGACTGCAAAGAAAGGTCAATACTTTTTATCTTGGGTTGAACGTGCAGAGATTGTACGTCATCTCAATATGGTCGATGCAGTTGTTACTGTTCCAGACGATGAGGTTGGATCTGCATGTGGCGCAATTGCTAAGTGTCTAGAAATTGCAGAGACTGTTGTATTTTGCAACGGTGGTGATCGTGGATCAGGCAATACACCAGAACTCGATATGTATGGAGACAATCCCCGAGTCCAGTTTGAATTTGGCGTTGGCGGGGATGATAAAATGAATAGTAGTTCTTGGATTCTCCGAGGATATTTTGAACGTCAACGTAAATTATTGGGCATCTGATGAATATTAAAGTTTATGATGATGCCGTTGCTCGTCACGACCGAGGTGAAATTTTACATTACGCTTTAGAATCGAATCTAAGATTGGGTTGGAGAGACCAACATATTAATGAACTTAATTATCAGAATCTCTACGGAGATTGGAATTTAGATAATCTAATTACCTGTGGATTATGGAAGTACTTTGAAGAGTGTATCAAAGATACACCATGGTTTACATATAATAAATTTTCTAGAGCAGTATTAAATTTAGTTCGACCAAATGATGTTCACTTAATTCATACTCATTGTTACAAGAAAGGCATTTTGTATTATGTAAATCTTGAGTGGAGAGATGGATGGTATGGTGAAACTTTTTTCTACAGTGACGATCTTAAAGATGTAGCATTTACATCATTGTATGTTCCTGGTAGAATATTGCTATTTGATGGGGACATCCCACATGCGATCCGACCGCAGTCGGTTGCAGGTCCAAAATACAGAATAACTATTTCTACATTTTTTGATTAAACTATGGATTTTCTTAAAGATATTGTAAAGGAGATTGGCGGTGAATACACACAACTCGCCTCAGACATCGACGACCATGAAACTTATGTGGACACGGGTTCGTACATTTTTAACGGACTTGTTTCAGGGTCTATATTTGGTGGTGTATCTGGGAATAAGATTACTGCCATTGCTGGCGAGTCTAGTACTGGAAAAACTTTTTTCTCCCTTGCTGTCGTCAAAAACTTCCTTGATTCTAACCCTGATGGTTATTGTCTATATTTTGACACTGAAGCCGCTGTTAACAAGTCTCTTCTCGCAGATCGCGGTATTGACTTGAATAGACTTGTGGTGGTCAACGTTGTGACCATTGAAGACTTTCGTGGTAAAGCCCTGAAAGCGGTGGATCTATACTTAAAGAAACCTGAAGAAGAGCGTGCTCCTTGCATGTTTGTGTTAGACTCTTTAGGTATGCTTTCCACGGAGAAGGAGATCACTGACGCACTCAACGACAAACAAGTCCGCGACATGACCAAATCACAACTGGTCAAAGGTGCGTTCCGTATGATCACCCTCAAACTGGGTCAAGCCAACATTCCCATGATCGTTACCAACCACACTTATGATGTCATCGGCGCTTATGTCCCTACAAAGGAAATGGGAGGAGGCAGCGGACTCAAGTATGCTGCTTCTACAATCATCCATCTCAGCAAAAAGAAAGAAAAGGATGGAACGGAAATCGTCGGAAACCTTATCAAAGCTAAGACTGCTAAGTCGCGTTTAAGTAAGGAGAACAAAGATGTTACGGTGCGTTTGTATTACGATGAGCGTGGTCTTGATCGATATTATGGTCTTCTTGAACTCGGTGAGATTGGAGGACTTTGGAAAAACGTTGCAGGTCGTTATGAGATAGGCGGCAAAAAAGTCTATGCAAAGGCGATCCTTAAGGATCCCGAACAATACTTTACTCCCGAAGTCATGGAGCAACTTGATGAAATTGCAAAACAAGAGTTTCGTTACGGGTGATTTTATCAAACTGTATGAAGACGCCTTGGGTGAAAAAGAGTGTGACATTCTGATTCAGTTTTTTGAACAGAGTCATGCGAAAGAGATAGTAAAGAATGGAGGAACTCCAAACTTTACTCAACTGAATATCAACAAGAGTAATCCACAACTAATTACACAGTTGTCACGGGTTACTCAAACTATTTTGTCTCTTTACAAAAGAGAACTACCAGAGTACACTAGATGGTATCCTTCAAGACTTTTTTTGGAGGAGTTTCGCGTAAAGAAATATCACGCCAGAACCAAAGACAGGTTCGATCCACACGTCGATGTGCAGGATCATGCCTCTGCAAGAAGATATCTTGCATTCCTCTTCTATTTGAATGAAGATTTTAGTGGTGGGGAAACTGAGTTCCCGCATCACAGTAGAAAGATTACACCGAAGACTGGCTCGGTGATTGTCTTTCCCCCAACTTGGCAATATCCTCATGCAGGATTAAAAGTCAAGAAAGGAGTCAAGTATATTATGTCAACCTATTGCCACTACTATTGATGGACGAACGTATCGAAACTACAATCCTGAGGAGTCTCGCTCATAATGAGGAGTTCTCTAGAAAGGTATTACCTTTCATCAGGTCTGAATATTTTACAGATTATACCGAAAAAGTAGTATTTGAGGAGATCTGTAAATTTATCTTCAAGTACAATAAACTTCCCACGCAAGAAGTACTTCGTGTTGAAGTTGATGGTCGTTCGGATCTCAATGAAACTTCCTACAAGGATGTCACTAACTATGTGAATAATCTAGAGAAGACCGTTCTAGACTTCACTTGGTTGAGTGACATCACTGAAAAGTGGTGTAGGGATAAAGCAATTTATCTTGCCCTGATGGAGTCTATCTCCATCGTTGATGGTAATGATGATAAGAAAACTAAGGATGCAATTCCTTCAATTCTATCGGATGCACTTGCAGTTAGTTTTGATACTAACGTAGGTCACGATTATCTTCAGGACTATCAAGAACGATATGATTTCTATCATCAGACTGAAGAGAAGATTCCTTTCGATCTGGAGTTCTTTAATAAGATTACGAAAGGTGGTCTCCCTAACAAGACATTGAATATTGCACTTGCTGGCACTGGTGTTGGTAAGTCTTTGTTCATGTGTCACATGGCTGCATCTTGTCTCTTACAAGGTAAGAATGTTCTCTACATTACCTGTGAGATGGCGGAAGAAAAGATCGCAGAACGCATTGACGCTAATCTTTTGAATGTCAATATCCAAGAGATTCAAAACATGCCTAAGTCAATGTTTGAAAACAAAGTAACCAACTTGAGTAAAAAAACTCAAGGTACTCTTATAATTAAAGAGTATCCCACCGCTACTGCACATAGTGGACACTTTAAGTCACTTCTTAACGAGCTTGCACTTAAGAAGTCATTTAGACCTGATATTATTTTCATTGATTACCTTAATATATGTGCTTCCTCACGATATCGCGGTAATCTTTCTGTCAATTCATATTCGTATATTAAGGCTATTGCAGAGGAGCTTCGAGGGTTGGCTGTTGAAACAAACGTCCCTATCGTATCTGCCACGCAGACCACTCGCTCTGGTTATGGTAGCTCTGATGTTGAGCTTACTGATACTAGTGAGTCCTTTGGTCTCCCTGCTACTGCTGATCTTATGTTTGCCCTTATTAGCACTGAGGAACTTGAATCACTTGGGCAGATAATGGTTAAACAGTTGAAGAATCGATACAATGATCCGACGATGAACAAAAGATTTGTAGTCGGCATTGATCGTGCAAAGATGCGACTATATGATTGTGAACAATCTGCACAGGCTGATATTCTGGACAGTGGTCAGGATGAAGAGTATACTCCTCAAGAAAAGAGTTCTGGTCCTAGGAAATCATTTGAAGGATTCAAATTCTGATGAAATTAAAAAAGGATGTCATCATTAATGATGAACGTCAATCTATTGATTGGCATAAAACCTTTTTCTTAGAAAGATATCTTGAAAAAGTAAATCCTCTTGACTTCAAGAACATTATTGAACTTGGTGCATATGATTGCAAAGAGTCTTTAACTTTTACAAGACTTTTTCCGAATGCACATATCACATCATTTGAGTGTAATCCAAATACTCTACCGATTTGTAGAGAGAATAGTGCAAAATCAGATCGTATTACACTGGTGGAAAAAATGGTTACTGACAACCCAGGAGATAATAGATTTTATATTTGTGAACAGGGACAATCTTCGATGCTTATCCCATATCAAGAACACAAAATAACTTGGGTTCCTTCCATATCAATGAATGAATATTTGAATGACGATCCAATTGATCTAGTTTGGATAGATGTTCAAGGAGCAGAGACAAATGTTCTTCGTAGTTTTGGTAACAAAATTAATAACGTTAGATCAATCTATTGTGAAGTGAACATCAGATCAAATAGATATGCTGGTAACTCTACACTAAAAACAGTAACCGAACTTCTTTCTAATTTCACCGTCTCAGATTATATGCATCTTAACGAAAATGAAGTTCATGTGATCTTTGAATCAAAAACTTGACTATTTGACCAATCACGACTATACTAAACAAAAATGAACCAAACTATGACCAAATCTGTTGATTTTCAAAAGTACTCTGAATTTGTAAACGCAGTTACTTCTGATGCTTCTACTGATTTTCTTGCTCTGTCCGATCGTCTAGTTGAACTGGATGAGAAGGGTGCAAACATTGAACGTCTCCTTACCGCTGGTGTTGGTATCAATGCTGAAGGTGGAGAGTTCCTTGAGATTATCAAGAAGATGATTTTTCAGGGCAAACCCTTCAACGCAGATAACAAAGAACACATGATTATCGAACTTGGTGATCTGATGTGGTATGTCACTCAGGCGTGTATGGCACTTGAAGTGTCTCTCGATGAAGTAGTTGCACGTAATGTAACCAAACTTGAGAAACGCTATCCTGGTGGTTCTTTTGATGTGTATTATTCTGAGAACCGTGCTGACGATGACCTATGATTAACCTTGAATTGGATAGACGTGACGCAATTGTTTTGCGTCATCACCTGTTCTTGTATACAAAGGATCATCCTGGTTTCTTCTCTGATGAAGGCATCCTAAAAATTAGAGAGATTTCACAAGAGATAGACAAACAACTTGAGAGTGAATCATGAAAGATTTTAAAGTTCCATTTGCTATCGTATCTTTTCTCTTAGTTCAGGGTGCAGGTGCAGTGTGGTGGTCCTCTCAAATTGATGGACGAGTCAGAACTCTTGAGGCGGAGAGTCTAAACATCGCCAGAGAAAATCGTAGGTACATTGAGCAAGTAATTCAACCATCCTACGGAATCAGTAAAAACTGGAAAAACCAATACCACGATGAGTGGGTACTAAAAGGAGGATGGAAATGATTAATCTAGAACTTACAACAGAACAAGCGAAAGCTGCTATCTACGCTTTACTTTTACACACTAAAGATGATTCAGTTGAGTTTCCATCTGATCGTGTGAAACTTTTGAGAGAAGTAATATACGCACTAGATAACTCTATAGAAACAAAAGAATAAAATAAATACCCCCGTAAGGGGGATTTTTTATGGCAAAGTTAAACGAAGGAGACGTAATGGAGGGCATCTTTGCCATTGCTCTCGGAGAACTATTTGCCTGGGGAAGTATATCAAAAACTCGTTTGAATAATGTAAGGAGAAGAGTAGACGCAAGTCTTTTTAGGAGTGGTAGATATAAAACTCAAATCAGAAAATTTAGAGATGGTAGACCTGAGGATAAGATTGAAGTTAATCTTGAGATGCGGATGAAGTATGAGTCTACAAGAATGGCATTCGGAGAAGAATATGCTCCACTATATGAACAGAGTAATGATGTTGGAAACCTTGATAGAAAGATAGATCAACTAATAAAATACACAACAACAAACTATCGCAAGATGGTTGAGAAGGTAAAAAAAAGTTATCTTGATAATAATAAGTCAGATAATGTTGTAATTACAATTGTTGCGGATGGCATTGCTGGGGAATCTTCTGGTGGTATGATTAAGGGGGACTTGGAAGTCTTGGTGGATATTAATGGTTCTCGAGCAATGAACCAGAATTTAAATTTCTCATTGAAGTCTGGTAGTAAAACTCTTGCCAATCTTAGTCCATATAATGGTATGATGGATATCCTTCAGAGGTTTGGAACTCAGGTGTCTGACCGTGAGATGTATGCCGCAACTCTTGGTGGAACTCTTGCACAAGCAAGAACTCCTGCAGAGAAGAAGATGAAAGTTGATTTAATTAAACAACTTTACGGCGAAGTACTAACTTCTCTAAAAAATCAACAAGGAACATCTGCATTTAAATCACAAGCTTTCAAACTTTTTAGAGACGTTACCTTCGGTGACGACCTTGCAGACGTTGTTGATATTGACAAAACAAAGATTAAAGAAATGACAGTTGATTATATCAATGAGTTGGAACAAAAAGTTACTGGATTTTCTGTGGAGAAAAAATCAGATAATTTAAAGTTCAAAATTATGCCCCAGAATAAAGAACTCTTTCAGTTAAGATTCAAGAATAGATCTGCAACAATTAATGGAGAGTTTAAAATAAAAGAATTGAAATTTTATATTGAGGCAGGCCCTGCTGCCTACATTCCTAAATAACTACAGGTCACGATCCCCTGACTTAAATTAATAATGAAATCATTTTCCCAATTTCTTAAAGAAGCCGTAGAAACTTCTGCGTCTGCTCAAGCGAAGAGACTTGGGTTGGAAGGCGATGGTCATGGAGACTGGTATGACAAAGATGGAACTCTTGTCGCTAAAACTGTTAGTGGTAAGTTAAAGTTCTTTGGACAAGGTAAGAAGTCAAAAGAAGAGAACAGCAATGTAGAGAAACCTACAACATCTAAACCAGATGCTAAGAAATCAGTATCCACCGAGACTCAACCGAAAAAAGTATCTCCAGAAAAATCTGGAGATGCAGAGGAATCGCAAGAAAAATCAGAGTCTAATGGTGTCGTTATTGTTTTTGGTAGGTTCAATCCTCCGACAATCGGACACGAAAAGTTACTCAATAAAGCTGCACAAGAAGCAGAAAAAAACGGATACGAACTGAGAATCTATCCTTCGAGAAGTCAAGATAAGAAAAAGAATCCTCTAGACGCAACTGCTAAGATTGATTATATGCGTCAGATGTTCCCCAAGTATGCGGGTAATATTGTTGATGATGCGAACTCCAAAACTATTTTTAATGTAATGGTTGGAGCAAATGAAGAAGGTCATAAGAATATGAAGATCATGGTTGGTGCTGACCGTCTCGGTGAGTTCCAAGGTCTAAGTCATAAGTATAATGGTGAACTTTATAACTATGATAATCTAGAAGTAGTTTCTGCAGGAGATAGAGATCCTGATGCAGAAGGTGCAGAAGGTATGTCTGCATCAAAACTTAGACTTGCAGCGAGTGAAGGTGATTTCAAATCTTTTGCCAAGGGTGTCCCAAGTACACTTAATAATCAAAAGAAAATGGAACTCTACAATACTCTTCGTAAGAGTATGGGTATTAGTGAAACTTGGGAAATTGCTCCAAAGTTTGATGAAGAGACTCTAAGAAATCAATACATCAAGGAAGAAATTTATTCTATCGGTACTATTGTAGAAAATATCAACACTGGATTAAAAGGAAAGGTTCTTAGAAGAGGAACTAATTATGTCATTGCAGTTACTGAAAGTGATGTAATGTTCAAGTCTTGGTTGAGAGATTTGATCGAACACAATGATAAACCTCATGAAATTGCAACAGACGAGTATAGAGAATATCTCCAAGGATTAACTCCAGGTCAAAAGATTGCGAGATACAATAAGACTAGAGTCCTTGCCACCATGACTAAAAAGAAATCTGATAAATAAAACATAGGCAGTCTCAGATTTCGGATACATGAAAAGTTGGAGTAGTTTCTCTCAAGAGCTTACCGAGAAAAAAGCCAATAAAGATTACGATGGCGACGGTAAGGTTGAAAGCGGTTCTAAGGAACATGCTGGGGTAGTTCATAACGCTATTCAACGCGCTAAGGGTAAGAAGGCCGACGGTCAAGATACTCGTAAAGAAGAACTTGAGTTAGATGAGAATCGTCGTGCAGCTCGTTCTGCTGGTGGTTATAAGGACGACTCTAAAAAACAAACCGATCCTTCTAAAGATGGATTCACTGGTATCGGTAACATGAGTATCGACCAGATTCGTAAGATGTCTGCCCGCATTGAAAAAGACGATAAGAAAAAGAAGACTAAGAAAGAAGAGTTTGAATTAGTAGACGAACGTTACAAAGGTAAGCACGGACAGTCTGAGAAAGAGTATAAGGATGATCGCTCCCAAGGCGGTAAGATGGTATCTGGTGACTCCAAGATGAGTGGTGCTGAGTACACTCATGGTCGTAGAGTCAAGGCAGCAAATCCTGGTTCTCAACCTGATGAAGGTGGTAAGACCAAACCCAAGTCCCAAGGCAAGATGGACAAAGGAACTCGCGCTGATCTTGAGTATCGTAAGGCAAATCTCAAGAAGAAAGAACAGAAAGAAGAAGTAGAACTTCAGGAACTCGATATCAAGGGTGCAGTGACTGGTGCTCTTGATAGAGGTTCTCAGTTCATGAAGAAAAATCCAGTTGGTAAAGCTGTAAGTAATGTACTGAAACCAGTTGGATCTGGTCGTGGCACTGCTCGTCCTTCTGTGCGAACTCAGAACACGATCGGCCACCACCAACAGAGTCAAATGAATTCTTTTGAACCAGAAGGTGATCAAATTGATGAGGGTATCCCAATGGCTATTGGTGCAGGTGCAATTGCTGCTGGTCTTGCTGGATACAAAGCAATTAAAGGTATGCAAACAGTGAACAAGTTCAAGAAGGATGCAGAACAAGGAACGGGTCTTGCTGGTAGACTTAAGAAGCGTAACCAAATGCTCAGTCAGGGAACTGAACTTGACGGTAAACTAGTAGAAGGTATTCGCGACGAAGATTCAGAAAAGGGAACCGAAGAAAGAAAGAAACGCCTTGAGAAAAAGCGTGGACACAAAGTAGATGATCATCCTGAGTATGCAAAAGAGTCCGCAACTCCTGGACAACCTGCAGAAAAACTGAAGACTGGACGTAAGATGTTCACTATTCCTGATGAGGAAAGATCTGCAGCTGCTGCACGTCTTAAGGAGAAGGCTAGAAAGAAACGTGAATCTTCCTGTAAAAAAGAAGAAGTAGAAACCCCAGTGGTAGAAGAAGCAGAATCTAAGGCACAACAAAGACTGATGGGTCTTGCACTCTCCGTTAAGAGAGGTGACACTCCAATGTCTTCCGTAACTCCACAAGTTGCGAGAATGGCTAGAGAGATGAAGGAAAAGGATCTCAAGGATTTTGCGGGAACCAAACATGATGGTCTTCCTGAGAAAGTCAAGAAGGAAGAACCAGAAGTTTCTTCACCCTTGGTTGAGTCTCTAATTGAAAGTGCTGTACAAAGAATGGTAGCAAAGGCAAGAAGAGAAACTGCCGCAGACAAAAAACTTAATCGTCAAGCTTCATCTGCACAACAGAGAGCGGAGTTAAACGCAAAAAAGTAAAACCCTCTGAGGCCAAGAAACCTACTGCAGGGTCTCAGAGGAAATCTAGAGCTAGACCTCTTTCTGATGAGGAAATAGCACAGAAGAAAAAACAGTCGGTTGGATATCAAGCGACTAAGTACCGTTCTGATGCTTTGGTGAAAGGTAAAAAGGTTGAAGCAAAAGGAAAATTAAAAGTTGAAAAAGAAAGGTCTGCAAGACAAAAAGAAAGATTAGCTGATGCTGCAGCCAATAGAAAAAAGAGAGACGAAGACAAAGCAAAGAGAGATAAACTTATAAATCAAAGAGCTCAACAAAAAGAACAAGACAGGAGGGAGAAAAACAAAGACGCTAAAAGATTAAAGAAAGTTCAAAAGAAAGCAGCTGCTGCTCAGTCTAATGCAGATGCTCAGAAAGCGAAAACCGCTAAGTACGGAAGCGGCGTGACAAGTGGAAGTATGACATCATCTTCTTCTAGTGGTGAAGGAACAGGTCTTAGCGATACTGTTGGTGCAGTGGCTTCTAACGCAGGTACTGCAATCAAACGTACAGCAAGTGCCGTTGCTGCGGTTGGATCTAAAATTCGAGCAGACCAAAAACAAAAGAAAGCAGACAAACTTGCTAAGAAGGCCAAGAAGAAAGAGAAGAAGTTTGACAAGAAATATAATGAAGAAGTCTTCTATAATTGGAGAGAAGATACTAATCTTGATGAATTTGTTCGTCTTAAGAGTGGAGAGGAGTGGCTCAAGGGTCTCCGCAATGCAGGCAGTAGATTTAAAAAAGCTACTGATTTCCTTGCTCCCCCACCATCACAATCAAATGAACCCACTGTGAGAAGTGGTGAAAGAAAACCTACTACTGGTGGAATCAGACAACCTCATATTCCATCTAGAGATCGATCTGGTAACAGATCTGATGGTACTGGAACAACAGCACCAGCAAAGCCAACAACAACAAAGCCAGAAAAGCCAACAACAACAACAAAGCCAGAAAAGCCAACAACAACACCTACTCCAGAAACCAAAGTTGAACCAAAGGTAGAACCTAAAGTTCAACCAAAACCAGAACCCAAAGTTAAGCCTACTCCTACCCCCACTCCAACACCGACTCCCAAACCGACTCCTACCCCGACTCCTGCACCAACTGCTAAAGAGAGAGCATATGGTCCCAGATCTACCCTTTCTCCAGCACAGCAAGCGATTAATAGGAAGTATGATCAACTAAGAAGTAAACCTGGTGGAACAAGAGCAGGTGGTGCTGCAGAAAGGTTTGGTAAAGCTAACTCAATGTCTAATGCACCAAAGACTCCCAACCCTTTGTTGAAGAGG
>Ga0213858_10000047_pt1 | contig 51309 bp, 72 predicted proteins | sample PICome_FD_160122 | JGI IMG/M metagenome (GOLD analysis project Ga0213858, IMG submission 160122) | Coastal seawater microbial communities near Pivers Island, North Carolina, United States - PICO245 | ecosystem: Environmental > Aquatic > Marine > Coastal | place: USA: North Carolina | collected... | reverse complement strand
GTTTAAACGCTTCAGTCTTATTAAATGGCGTTGTCAATCTCTTCAAAAACTGATAGACCAGTATGAGATCTGTAATTTTACCTGCCATTAGATATTCCTTAAAACTTTAACTATATTTGGATCTAAAGATATTTCTGAATCTAAAACACGCTTACCATCAACAAGCCCAAGCTCGGTCGGGTAATAACCCAAGAATATTAAGAAAGGTTTGAGATACTCATAGTACCCATCGAGCTTCAAGAATAGCATCCTAGTTGCTGGTCTTGATTCGAACATATTATACAACACAATTAAGTGGTTTAATATCAACCTTTCTTTTAATTCGCCTGTTTCTCTGTACTTCTTAAACAATCGCTTGATGTACCTAATGCGTTTTAGGTCATCCTGAAATTCTAATAAATCCGCACAATGCGGGTTAGTATAACATTTCATAGCAAAAAGTTGGAAGTTGTCTTCCGTCAAATTTTCAAACATAAATTAGAAATCGCTTAGTGCTGCTCGTTTAATTAGTGTTGGGCTTATCGCAATATAGATGAAATTATTATCATAAAATATTGATCCAGTTGGAAAAGACCCATCTTGTGTACTAGATTCTGGTGTATTCGCTTTTAACGCAAATGTTCCTGAAACTGACCCTGCAGTCAAAGTAGCTGTCATACCAGTAAACGCATTCGTTACAGTAATCTTCTTACTAGTTGGTGTTCCAGCAGGGTCGTCAACAACCATAAAAAGGTCGTCACCTGACAGAGAAGTCAGAGCATCTAGTTGTGTTACCTTTTTATCAGCCATATCTTATTCCTTATGATGGATCAGGAAGTACTGTATCTTCAGCATCGCCAGTAATAGAACCAGCAGCAACTAATGTTTCAAACTGTACACGACCAGAACGACCACCACTACCAACAGTACGCTTAACCCAACCAGCGTGAGTAACGCCATCAGTTTCACCAGCCTCGCCAGTATCAGCACCGTAAATTTCAGCAACAGATTCGCCCATAGCAGTGTTAACATATATTGGCTTTTCTGATACAATAAATGTACCTGTAGCAGATACAGCAACGATTGGGTCGGCAAGGTCAGCAGACACAACTGTAGCAGCAGTATCGCTAGCAATAGCAGTTACTCGGAAGTGTGCGCCAGCAACCAAAATAAAATCGCCAACAGCAAGTTGTGACGTGAACGTAGTGTCAACGCCAGTTACTGCACCAGCAGTATCGATTGCGATAGTAGTGGCAGAGACCGTCTTACTATCTTTCATTCCCCATAAACTCATTTTTTTATCCCCTTGAGATATTGTTATTTTTACTTCTTATTTAGTATTTTTCATAGCCAATTTCGTGGCAGTCGCATACATCACTTCTTTCGCACGATCGCCATATTTTTTCTTAAAGTCATCTTCCTTTTCCTTGAGCTTCATCACGATTTCTTCACGCTTCTTCTCTTGCTCAGGAGTCATTTCTTCTTGTAATTTAGGTTCAGTGTCAACCTGCTCAGCGCCTTTCTTTTTATCTTTCTTATCTTCTTTTTCTTCAGGCTCTTCAGTTTCTTCCTTCTCAATAGCCTTAGAAATAGCCTTACGCTTCTTATGAAGGAACTTGTCAGAATCGTCAACATCACCGTCATTATCGATGTCTTTATCTTTACGATCCTTAAACTTCTTCTTCACAGCTTTTGGTTGAACCTTGTCAAGACCTTCGCCATCGTCAGACTTATCATTAGTGTTGTCTTCAATCAGCTTGTCTAGAACATCTTGTTCAAATATTTTGGCAGCTTTCTTCAGATCGATGGTATCAATGTCACCGAATTGATTCTTGGTGCGTACCATTACTTTACGACCACTTTTCTGTAACTCAATAGAGTACTTCTTGCCGTCTTTACCTTGTACGCCAGTAACCAACGCTTCGCATACATCTTCAGCGCCTTGTTCGATGATTTCGTTTTGGTCAACAACTTCTGGCTCTACAGTATCATCTTCACCAGTAACAACTCTATTTACAGCAGCAAGTAGTGAGTCGGTAATCCCATGATTTTTGCTATGACCGAAATAATTAGCAGACTCATAGATAGAATCCATACTGGTACCAATCAAACCTTTATTATCGTCGAAGTGCTTAACAGCCTTATTAAGAACATTTTTGTCAAACTTCTTGATTTGCATATTAGTTTCGCCATAGCCTTTTGAGTCAAAGAACGCAAACATTTTACCGTCAGAATACTTGAACACTTTTACTACGCTTTGACCAGCTTTCTTTTCATAGACTTTCTTGCCTACATTTTCGTCAAGTTTCTCAACTGATTCTAGCTTACCCTTTTCTTTGCTCAGCTTATATTCGCCAACCTTGACAGCTTTTTGCGCTCTAGCTAGATATCTCTTAGCAGACTTTTCGTCTTTGAAGTTTGATTCTTTACCAGCTTCTGGCTTACCGTCTTTGCCGAAGTACTGAACTTTGAAGTAATCTTCAAGTAATTCATCTTCTTCAACAATAGCTTCGATAGCTTCATTTAATGCGTCTTCATCAAAATCAACTTCTTCATTAGCGTTCTTCATCAAGTCAGCTAATTTAGAAAGTGTATCGCGATCTTTCTTAGAGATATTCTTCAGCTTCTTATCGTTAGCCATTTTCTCTAATGAAGCAGCATACGCTTTAGTTGACTCTTCAAGGTCAACCGATTCTTCTACTTTATTGTACATCTCACGGATGACAGAATTTAATGATTTCATTTTAGTTTCCTTAATTGTCAACTTTGGCACTGGCTCGCCATTGGTAGCACGACCAGTAACCTGCTTTGGTTTTATCTTTTTTATCATCGCAATTATGTCTTGCTCTGAAATTCTTTCTTCTTTCTGGATCGTCACGCTTAATCTCCATATTAGGATCACCAAAAGTAACCTTTACCACGTTACCTTTGTCGTTCTTAACATAAACACCAAACTTCTTCTTTGATCCAGTTGGTAATCTGAACGGATTATTTAGGTCAACCTTTCTTCCTTGATACTCTGCAGCCTCAACTACTAGGTCATCATACATATCAGCACACTCGCAAGGAGTATCTTTCTGATACTTTTTGCGTAGCTTATCAGAACCGAAGTCTCCTGCGCGATCATCTTCAACTATCATCTGCTCAGCCATAGTACGCAAAACTCTAGGATTTACGCTGTATTGCTTAGCAACAACGCCAGCATAGTATTCATTACCGTGACGAACAGGAACACCTTTCTTCTTGGCTTCAGCTTTCTTTCTCTTAATAATATCCTTCAAGATTTTAGCTGCAGCTGCATAACGCTTCTTCTGTACAGTTTTAGACTTGAGTTTGTCGATGTCATCGCTCATCTTCGATTCCATCAGGTTGTCATGATTACTGATAGCAAACTCATTAGCGTCTTTGCGGTTATCAAAAGTCTTTACAACTTCACCGTCTTTGTTCACTACTTGGAACTTGCCGTCTTTACTGACAACATGATCACGAGGATCCATCTCGTCATCCATTTTTTCTTTTGCTCTTTCCTTTTTAGATATAGCAATGGCAGCTTGCTGAGCAGCATTCTTAGCTTCTTCTATTGATTCTTTCTTAGCGCCTCGAACCTTGGCAGCCAAGTCAGCGTCTGCCTTACCCCAAGTCCCCTTACCTTTTGTAGCAAAACTATTAACACGAGCAAAAGCCCACTGCTGTTGAGTAGCTCCTGGGCGATGACCAGTACGCCATGCTGCCATACCTCGGTCATATACTTTCTTCAGAATGCCGTATGGGATACCAGTTTTATCAGCTTTCTTTTGAAGTGCTGCCTTAGCATTTTCTGTAATCTCAAACTCTTCAGTTTGTTGATTCTTTTCTCTAGTATCGGCAGTTCTAGCACGATCCATCATGCGATCATGCTTTTTCTTATCGGAAGCCTTTTCTCTTTCGATTCTAGCCTTTACTTGGTCAACTTCTTTCTCGCCAAACATTTGACGATACTTTTTAGTATGCTTGGAAGTACGTGTCTTAGCGCCAGTATCGCCCACATGCTTATCAGGATATGCGCTTGGATCGCCCGAATCTTTCTCTGCGCCTTTTTGGAACTGCGCATCACGCTTAGTTTTAGTTGACTTCGCCAGACCGCTATGGTACTTCGCAGGTTGACTGCCTTCTCTATCTTTAATATCTGGGTCTTGGCGTTCAAGAATTACTGACTCAAACAACGCATCATAATTCTCGTTCTTTGGACCACCTCTTAACGATTTCAATCTCGCTATCTCCTTCTTGCGTGTAGCAGGAATTAGTTTCTTAGCTAATTTTTGAATAATTGCTGATTTCTTAGCCACTAGTCTGTCGACATTCATTTTATCGCCAGGACTTAGATTAGCATAATTCTGACCTTTCTGACCAGCAACTTTCTTTCTAATCAGTTTAATTGCTGCCTTTTGCGCTCGCTTCTGAATAGTCTTAGCATCAGCCATCTTTTTGGCTTTCATTTTCTTAATACGCTGTAACTTGGGAGCAAGGCGCTTCATTCTACGACCGATAGCCTTACGCTGAGATATAGATAGCGGTTTCTTCTGCTCATCTAAATCTTCTTTGATTACCGCACGGATAGTGTCGTAAGCATCTTTCGCGTCACGATCGTTTAGCTTTTTAGGCAAGCCAGTCTTAAATGTATCAAAATCACCTTGAATCGCCAATGCTCTTAACTTTGATGCTGACATACCCTCAACGCCAACAGCGTCTGGGTCTCTAGCACCAGCTGATACCACATCGATCGAGTCAAAGTTGTAATCCTTTCCGTTATACTTATTAAGTAGACCACTAAACTCACCGACACGGTCAGAACCAACCACCAATACAATATCAGTGTAACCGCCCTTTTCTAATTCTTTTAAGATCTGGATAATAGTCTTAGAGTTTGATTGTTGGATAACTCTACCAAACGCTTTGCGAGCAAAACGAATCTTCTCGGCATAGTTGAGTGGGTCTTTCTTATTATTTTGACTGTGAGAGAGAAAGACTTTAGCATCAGCCTTTTCTTTCTTAGCAGTAGAAATTATTTTATCGACTAGTTTCTGGTGACCAATCGTAGGTGGGTTCATTCGCCCAAATGTAAATACTATCTTTTTCATTATTGTCCTTTTAGGGTTTTGCGTACACTTACCTAAATGGGGGCAACTCAATGCCCCCCAGTGTTAAATTACTTAGACGCTTTCTTTACGCCTGAAGATGCTTTAACTGTTTTGGTGTATTTTACACCTCTGTAAGTTAGTTCGTAACTCATCGTATTTCTCCTATTCGGATCTCTACGATTCTTTTAACGCATGAACCAATGCGGGTCTCTATAGTGGACCAAACTTAATAAGTAGACTATAACCGACTTTATAGGGTGGTCTATATTAAGTGATACGCCCCATATCACTCTACTTACATGCTATTTATAAAAGTTTTAACTCCAACCTTTTATAAATTCGTTTGAAAAGTTGGCATGGCTGAACTGCATTCTATTCACTAGCTTGAGCGCACTACCATCATTATCAATAGCAACATAACCCTCTGGGGCAGTTACTTGGAATCCATCTTTGGTTCTGAGTAACGTATCGATATTACTCGCCTGATCCATTTTACTAATAATCATTTCTTTAGCATCAATCAGCTCATTCATCAGCAGGAAGATATTCTCAAGGTTTTTGACATTAGCGTTAGAAAAGAACTTTAGTATTTCGTCACGCTTATCAGTTTGAACTTTCTTACCTTTCGCAGTCTTACGCTTGTCAGCTTCCTTAGCATAAAACCCAGTAATATGATTAACAAGGTCACGAACATGAGACTTGACATTAGTAACCTTTTGCCCTGCTCTCACCTTAGTGTTAAAGTGAACTGTAATCTGACGAATCAACTCTGGATTGCCAGCGATAGCATTCATCGTCTTAGAATCTAGCTTACGGAATATCTTACCAGCATTACTAATAAACTTGGTCACCGCTTTGTTTTCTTTGTCAGTAAATGTAGCTTTACCAGAAACATCAGTAAACTCAGGATCAACAAACCAAACATCTTTGTTCGGTCTTAGCTTCTCAGATATCTTTTGACCGAAAGACGCTTTCATAGTTTCAAACGATGAACCGCTATAAACAGTATGCCAAACAATACCGATCTTAGCTGACCGAATCGCTTTACCCATTTCAGAATTAGTAGGAACAGAGTATACAATTGTATTAGGGTGGAATGTAGTAACTTTCTCGCCATCAATCGTTTCGCTCTTCAGGTCGCTTTTACTGAACAGGAAGTCGCCTTGCAACACGCCAGTAATTCCAAGGGCAGGTAAATGCTTCAGAGCCAGCTTGAGTTTGACTGCTAGATCACCGCTAGTATCGGCATCTACTTCTTCAGCTGTTTTATAGATTTTTGGATTCTTGTTGAAAACACCTTTCTTAGCCACAAAGAATTGACCATCCCTCGGATCTTGACCAGCAAAGATAGCAGGAGCACCATCCCATTTAACAGTAGTAGAAACACCACGGCTAGAATGACCAGACAACATGTCACGCATAGATCGAAGCAGATTAATAGCTTGTCTCGCACCAGTTACACCTCCATAAAGTACTGCATCTTCCAGATGCGTCATATGTGTATTTTTCTGTTCAATAATGAACGAACTTAATTTTTTCATTTCCAGTGCCTATCTGCCCATTGTTGGGCATCTTTCTTTGCTTGACCTACATTCTTGTATGCTGTAACTGGATGTCTTGGTTGATTACCGCTCTTATCAAACAATGTCGGCATCACTTTCTGACTACCGTCTTTATTCTTACGAGTACTGTCCATGCCAGACAAACTTATTTCCCACTTACCATCTGAAGAAACATGTTTGAATACTTTCTTTTCACCTTGACGACCATCGGGTTTCTTTACCCATTTGATCTTTGATTCGGCTACATACTCGCGGAATGGTTTCATTCTTCTTCTGATCCTTCTTCTTCTGTTTCCCAATCTCTTGGTGGCTCGCAACCCAGATTAAACCTCTCACAGTCCCACATGGCTGCAGCTTCTTTAGCTTGATGCAGATATGTGAAAATCTCAGTTCCTCTGTGGGGTCTTCGGTCACTTACATCCTTGAGGCACAATGCCAATTGACCAGTATAGGGTTCTATGATTTCTCGAATCTCCCAGTTACCGCCAACTTCAACCAGCTTGCGCTTTGGATTATCTATTTTCGTTGAATTATTATGCCATTCAGGATCTATTTCTACTTTCCAAGTAAATGGGTCCCAATCCATATGCTCTGATTTGTACATGATTACCTCTTCGCTTTTGCCTTTTCGCCTTTTATCCACTTTTGCGCAACCGCACTCTTAGGATCCTTCCCTACCCACTTCTGTATATCCTTATACGCTTCGAGAGTTGCGCCCTCAATATTTGAACCTGTAGAATTATCAACAATAATCATTTGTTGCCGGAACAGATTCTGAAATTTACCGATATTCTTTTGAACATCTTTCCACATCTTCTCAACCATATCGTCAGGTAGAGAACGATCACGCTTTTGATTACGCTCTTTGGCAGTTTCTAAGTCAGTGTTAACAAATATCATAGCCACATCATAACCTAATTTGCGGATCTCGTCAACCTGATTTTTAATCTTTTTAAAATCTTTACCAGTTCCATCAATCACTAGACCCAAACGACCTTTCAATGCTAGTTGCATTTTCTTACCAGTAATAGCTTTTGCGCCAGCACGAACTGCTTGACCTTGAGCCGAAGCGATATCGTCAGGATCAGTAGTCAAGCCAGCTTTCTTGAGACCTTGCTCAAATGCTGGGTCGGAGTTGATTAGCTTGAGTCCTAACGCTTGCAACGCAGTCTTACCCACAACAAAAGACTTACCTGAACCTGGACCGCCTGCTAAGAACACAGCCTTAAAAATTCCTGGATCATTTACGCCTTCGTCAAGTTGCGCTTGCTCTTTAAATTCTTTAAATGAGTACATCTATATTCCTAAGATAGCTTACAATGAATTGATGAAAAATCGTTAGTTTTGGTGCTTGAATAATAACAGCTCTTCAGTATATCAGGGTTACTTTCTAGTAAAATCTCAAGATAGTATGTTAGAAACGCACCAGCCTTTAGTTGTATTTCCGACTCAGGAAATGGTGACACCTTATCTACCACTGCCGAATCTTTTAGCAGTCGAGGTAACGTGGTGTTCAAATATTTCATTGGGTCGTTCATAATTCTCTTTTTATCGGAGGGAATATCATACCCATTCTCAGCAGCCAAAGCTGGGAATAGTTGTGACGATACCGCACCAAGCTGAACTTGAGAACCTCTTTGTCTGCCCTCTAAGTAAATTCTTATATCTGATTCCTTCGATACGGTTGACGCTTTGTAACCAACACGCAAATTAAATCCTTTGATATTGCCATCGGTTTCTAGAATAAAGTTTTTCTGGAAAGGATCAAATAATACTCGACTCACCTTTACGTCAACGTCAGGTAAATCTATTGATGATACTGTACTAAACTTAGCTGTCTTACCTTTCGATATCTTCTTCAGAGATACACCGATAATCTCTTTACTTTCATATTTATCTGCCAACCAAGCATTGTATTCAAGCAGAGATGTAATGTCTTTGGTTTGTCCTATAATCTGACTTTTATTCAGTGACATAATCCATATGTCAGCAGGGTTCCAGTTATCCTTTAAATCCTTCAAGCCGAACTTCTTTGCTAGAGCAAATAATACGTTAGAGTCGTTCTTATCTGAATCTAAGTATATTTTGTGTCTAGATAATACGCCCATGTTTTTAGTAAATGCTGAGTATTGTTGCTCAAAGTTATGCATCCACTCTGGGGCAAAGTCGTAGCCAACCTTTTCTGATATTTGCTTCAGAGTCGGCTTCTTGTTTTTAAATGCTGCTTCGAAATAAGCGATAGTGCCTTTTTCTTGTTCAGCCGTTGAAGGGATGGTAACAGCTTCACCCTTGCGAGGGAGTTTCCCAGTTCCGCGAATGCCACCCGAAGGAGTCAGCGCAACATTCACTAACTTTGAGGAAACAAATTTATCGCCCTTTGGAGTGAAACCATAGCCAAGTAAATCTTTGTTTGCAGCCATCTTAGCGATAGATGGTTTATCTGTGATCTTAATGACAAGCTGACTTTTAGCTTTTCTAAAATCATATTTCGGTTCGATATAAATGACTTCTGCGTCAGCAACTTTTTGTAGTCTGCGGAAGAACCTCTTTAACTCTGGGTTCATGCTAGATGGTAGGTGCTCAAATCCTAGCCATTGTTTTGTCGCTTCTGTCAAATATTCATTGAAATTATGCATACTGAGCCTTAATCGTAAAGTAAAATTATACCCTATTTATAAGAAAAAGTAAATAGAAAAAGAGCAGTTTATGCGACATACTCAGGTCAGGGTGGATGGTATCGAGTGTGAGAGAGAGTGAGAGAGAGTCACTCGATACCATCGTGTTACATTTTAAATCCACCGAAATCTTTTCGTCCAGCTTTTTTAGTCATCCACTGCATTTGATCATCTTCCTTCATACGCTTTCCGTATGTTGTGTTATCAAACACTGGTCCATTATCAACTACATCTTCTTGCGCTTGCTGTTCAACGTCATACAATCGCATCTTAGCTCGGTCAATACCAACCATAAACCTTTTGTATAATCCTGGATCGCCATATCGATTCTTCAACTGCTTGATCATAATCTGATTAATTTCATCAAGTTCTTCAGTCACAATCAGTGCTGCCATGAAGTCAGCTGTAGCTGGCAAGCCAAACGACTCGGAAGTATCAGTCAGGTCAATATCACTGCTACCATAACCGCTACGAGTTGTTTGCGTAGCAGATACGATAGGCACATTCTGCTCACCCGCAAGACCACGAATCTCTTCAGCGATAGCCTTGACCAAAGTGTAGGAATTATGATTACCGCCATTACGAAGCCGAGACGACATACAAATATTCAGATAGTCGATATAGATGATATCAGGTGTAAATGACTTCTTGAGTTTCAACTCATTAATTAGGTGACGGAAGTGACCAACCCCAGCCGAAGCAGTCGGATATTCTTTGACGATTAACTTACCAGTTGTCTTACCTTTTACTCTAGCAATCTTTTTATCATACATCGCCTTAGACAAACTCTTCAGGTCGTCGAGTGTTACGTTGAGTAGATTAGCATCGATACGCTCTGCAATCTTTTCCTCAGCCATCTCCATTGTAATGTATAATACGTTCTTACCGTCCATCAGGTTAGCCGAAGCCATATGACACATAGCCAACGATTTACCTGCGCCAGTACCAGCCATCAGAATGTTTAGGGTCTTACGAGGCAAACCACCCTGAGTGATCTTATTCATATACTCAAGATCAAAAGGAATGCGCTCTTCTTTGCGGTGATAAAAGTCATAGCGATCTTCGGCATCTTCAACGAAGTCGTGTCCAATGTTAGGATCAAACGAGACAGCAAGCGCATCGGAAAGAAGTGAAGGTATAGCACCCTTATCTCTCGATTCTTTACCGCTTGGTTCTAGGATGCTGATGCTTTCCATGATGGCGTTGTATACAGCTTTCTCCTGACAAAACTTTTCGGTTGTCTGTATCAACCAGTCTGGGTCTTCAGGCTGTTCAACATCAAGCTGGGATATATACTCACCGCATTGCTCAAACTCAGTGTCAGATAAATTCTTGACCTTATCTAACTCAATCGTCAACGCTTCTTTCGTTGGTAGTGAGTTGTAGTTTTGTATAAACGCATCAATTTGTTCATAGACCGTTTTCTCAATACGGTCTGAAAAATACTCTGGCTTCAGATATGGGAGTGTTCTTCTCGCATATCCCTCATCATTAAGCAGATGCCTCAGTATCAGTGTTTCCGTCGCCATTTTCCATCTCTCTCATTTGTTGTTCAATAATATCTACAAGAATACCACCAAGAACATCAGAAGTAACTTGATCATCAGTATCAACTTTTTGACCATTCTCAACATTCAGAACGTCAAAGTTTAGAATACCCTGACCATCTACCTCTTCAAACCTAACAGTATCATATTGGAAGACGACACCCTCTAGATCGCCTTCCAGCACTTTAATCGCCCAATGCTTATCATGATACGCATCGGGATGTTCAACCAATTCATATTTAACTGGCATTTTCAACTTCCTCAGTCGGCTCATCAATACCGACCTGACCATACTTGAACTCTTTGTTCGCAGCAACTTCAAGTTGATCCATAATATCGGCAGTAAAATATTCTTCAGGATTAGCGTTGATTGCTTTACCAAATACCTTACGCCCATCAGGCAACTCATATCGAGTCGACACTTTCTTAATGATGTTATATTTTTCAGCAAGGTCAAGCAACCCATAGTAACGATCAAGACCGCTGTCGTATGACAACTTCACCTCAACCTTTTTCTGCTCTTTAGTAAATCGAGACTTATGCATTGTTACCTTGATAATGTTACCAATAACGTCAGTGCCATCTTTATCTTTCTTCTTACCAAGCATAGCGATTGACGAAGCAGCATACTTCAAGCCACTACCGCCACTGATTTCTTTGGTAGGAATATAAGCACCGACCACATCATACACGTGATTAGTAACTAGCAAAGGAACATTAGCTTTAGCCAGCTTCAGAGAAAGTACACGGAAAGTACCACGAAGCAGTTGCGCTTTGGTCATATCTCGCTTGTCAGTACCAGCCTCAGTATCAGCCAGTTCTTTGTTAGAAGATAACATACCAAGTGAATCTAACACCATCATCATAGGTGGCGCATCCTTACCCTGATCAATATAAGTTGTCAAGATACGAGTTGCGTTAGTTCGGAACTCTTCAATCGATGCTGGCTCAGAGATAACTACACGCTTGGTGTCGATGCCTCGATCTTCCATCATCTGCTTAGTAACTGCAGCCTCTGTATCAAAGTAGATAACGCCACCGTCTTTATTATCCTCAAGGAACTGCTTGAGTACCCCAAGTACAAAAAATGTTTTACCAGTAGCAGACTCACCAGCAAAGGCAGTGATTTTATTGTTCGGCACACCGCCATACAAACTTCCAGAAATGGCTGCGTTTAGGATATAAGATCCTGTATCAACCGTTCCTGAAAACTCAGAACTATTACCGCCATCGGCAAGGAGCGAAGTATTATCGATGCCCTTTACCATATCAGTCAAAAAACTCATTACATTTTACTCCATATTGAACTTAGTCAATTATACTATAAAACAATCTTAATGTCAACTTTTGTATATCTTATCAATTAGGTCGCTGAACTGTTCCAACTTATCCATACGATTTGGCCAATAGATATAATCTTTTTCAGGATTCTTAGCCAAGTTATTAAGAAGTGGCTTAAACGTATTGTACAAGTCAGCGCACTTAGCTTCCCAAGAATCAACAGCTGCAGCTGCAGTTTCAGCAGCAGTGCTGGCTTTCTGTACAACGTCAAGTTCGTCTTCAGTGACAGCCGTAAATCCAAAGTCAAAATCGAAGTCGCTCATCTTTCTTCTCCTATCCAAAAAAGTCTTCAAGGCTGGATTTCTTTTCATCACTCCAACCAACCGACTCTAGGATTATCTTTAGTGGGTCGAGAAACGCTTTGTTAAACTGCGTTTCGTAGTCTATATAACTGCTCAAGTCAAACTCTCTAGGCAACGTATTCATTACGCTGATCACATTATGTTGAGCAGGATTAGGACTATTTAGGTAACAGAACTTTAGCTTCTCACCGTCTTTTACCAATTCATACTTTTTCTCAAGACCGTGCTTTTTGATCAGATGATTGTAAACTAGACCACCCCGAACATGAATCGGTGTACTTTTCGGTATAGTCAAGTCTTTCTTACCATCATCATATTTGCTGAAGTCTGATACAGATCGAGGAAAGGCAACGTCTTCAAAGGGCAACTGCTCAAACTTCTTCCTGAAGTCAGATATGTATTGTTGCGCAGATTGCTCATCCTTGTTCATAATAATATTAATTGCTTCCTCAAGGGCATCGCGACACGATTGCGGTGTCGATGATTTTACAGTTTCGATACCCATCATCTTGAGTTTTGGCTTGGCGTATCGGACTCCTTCGTTATCATACACATTCATCATGTATCTTTTCTTAGCAGTCCAGATAGCTTTATCCGCAATAACCTCTCGTTTCATAAACATCTTTTGGTCATACGAGTTTGTTATTCGTGCCAGTTCCTCATAACTTTTATCAATAAAAGGTTCCAACTTCTCAGTTGCAACTTTGTCCAGGAAATTGACGATTTTGACAGGGTCACTTCCCTCTTCAAAGCACTTGCGTACAAGTGCATCGAAATTGACATAGATAGAATCCGTATCCGATGCAATAACATAATCAGCTTCGGATGTTTGAAGTAACTTATTAAGGTATTCATTAACTCTCCTCTCAATCCAACGAATAGACAACTGACCAGATAGTGTGATTGATTCCGCTTTCCTCACATCGAAGAATCGGAAGTATTTGTTACCAACCGCACCATAGGCTGAGTTTAGCTGAACTTTCTTAGCAAGCTGTAGATTCTTGTACTTACTAATATCTTTGATGACCTGTTTCTTGCGTTCGAGAAGGTCAGCTTTGCTCATATTTTCAATCATTAAACGATCAATCCACTCACAGCTTGACGATACGCTTTTTCAATATCTTCGTTACTTTCGGTAACAAAAACCATACCGCCTCTGGCAAACTCAACTTTATCTGGGTTGTGTCTACCAGTTGAACAAAGACCATGAGCAAACCCCATACCTTGTTCGCCATGAATAACCCAACGAGGATCTTTCAAAACAACACCGTTAGGACTCTCGTCTTCATACTTACCAACATACTCCCCAGTCAATGTAACCAGAGATACTACGTCACCTTTCTTCATAATTGTGCCAGCCTTTTGTTTATCAATTCAAGTTCCGCTTCAGCTTCAAGCATTTTCTTCTTGTAGCTTTTACGTTCAGTGTACATCCTTTCCATCATCTCAGGTAGAAATCCTTGCTTGTCTTTTCGGAAGTACCGACCACTCGCAGCCATAGCATGATGCGGGTGAGTTTCAACTTTCCTGTCAATGATATCATCAACATCGACATCTACCATAAAGTCATCTTCAACCATAGTTTCGGGAGAGATGTTATATTGCATAATCAAGTGAGGATACAGAGAATTAAGGTCAAAACTCATAACCCAATCATGCATTCCCACTTGCGGTTCCTTCACGTATGCCCCAGCAAAAGCAGAGTTCTTTATCGTTTCTTCTTTCGGTGGTATCACGATATTCTTACTCATGAGATAATTATGTATAAGCACATCCCACATCGTAACCTGAGTAAACGTATCGTTGTAATTAACCTTAGCATCATACGCAATCGCCAAAGCCATTTCAATCAGTTTCATCTTGTCTTCAATTTTATCGACAAGCTCAACGTCTTTTATATTATAGTCGATAAACTTCTGATAGTCAAGTTTATACAGCTGGTGTAGATTTTCCATCTCAGAGTAATCTAACTTTCGCTCACCCAGCTCGACGAACGCAATATGATCAAGGCGATACGACTCCTGCTGAGAATATGTAAACTTTTTGTACAGGTGTAGATAATCAAGTGTCGCGATACCAACCAACTCATACAAAGTCTCGATGCGGTTGAACTTGGTCAGTTCTCTTTTCTTAATCCACCTGAATGGCGATAGTCGCCTTACTTCTTTTTCGCCAAGTAACTTAGAGATACGATTAACTAGATAAGGAATATCAAACCCCTCGATGTTCCAGCCAGTGATAATATCAGGGTCTAGTTTCTCCCAGAAGGATAAGAATACAGCAAGTAAACGCATCTCGTCTTTAGCGTCAATATAATGCACATCGTCGCGACTGCGCTCATACTTACCATTGCCGATTACATAATATCTTTTCTTACCATTGTGGGTGTAGGAAATACAGATAGCAGTGACAGGCTGATTAGCCAGTTCGGGGTTGGGGAATCCATCCTCAGAAGCAACCTCAATATCAATATTTGCTACCTTGATTTGATCAACATCATAATCGTTGCCATACTTTTCATTTAGATAGACATACGCCCATTTAGTTGAGCCATAGATTTTAAAGTTGTCAACGCCCTCATATTTCCTAGCGAAATTACTGGCTTCTTTAATATCGCCCATCGGCATGGGTTCAACATATTCACCAGTCAGTGTTTGATAATCGGTAGTCTTACGAGATGGGACATATAAGGTTGGATTGTACTCAACCTTTTCTACGAATCGCTTTCCGTTCTTGTACCCACGAACGCAGACTGTATTGCCACGCACGTGGGTGTGAGTATAAAACTTCATTAAACTTCTTCTACTTCAAGTTCGCCATACATAAACACTTCAGAATCATCAACATCAAATCCTTCTTCTTCAAGGAACATAGTGCCTTCCCCATCATATCCATCTTGTAACCTTTGGCACTCTTCAGATAACTCATCATCAGTATTTCCATCAAACCCATAGAAATATACATCTACCGATACGCCATCCCAAGCTGACTGATATTCATATTCTTCAAACGAATATGGTTCAAATATCTCATCATCTTTTTGAGCAACAGCTTGCCCTAACCATGCAGATTCATCATCATTCTGCGGAGTGATATTAATTGTACCGCCACGCCACAACGTGGTGATTGTGATGCGCTGTCCTTTACCATTAACCCAATATTCGCTTTCCTCAAATGACTTCTTGTATCGAGGAGATACAGCATACTCTTTACCAATCTCAATAATCATATGATCTAACCTGTAATAGTTTCGTAAACTTCACGCCAATTCATTGCTCGAACCGCACTACCATTATAACCTACATTGTGACCATGAGCAAGTAATATCGAATTCAAACCCAACTCAATACCAAGATCAGCATTAGCAGGTTTATCTTCAATCCACCACAACTCACTGTCACGATATGGCTCAAGCGCATCATCTTTATCGGCACCACAGTCTAGGCAGTTTACAACCTCAAACACACCCTTACCGAAAATCTTTTCAAGATTCTCTTTACGCAACTGACAGGCTTTCACGTCATTAGACATAGAAGTGATACAATGGAAAACGAAGCCATGCTCTTCATGCAGTTTACGAACATACTTGACGGCATCACGAAACGGAGTCAGGTCTTTCATCCAAGCACTTTCATTAAACTGACGGACAAGTGGCTTAGTGATATTTTGGGACATACCAAACACTTCGTCAATCTTATAAAGTTTCTCAGCACCCTCGACTGGCTTATGACCACGGGCAAGCATCCACTGAAAAAACGAATGCCCCCAATCAAGGAGGACACCGTCACAATCTGTTAAAATTACTTTATCTTTAGAATATTTACTATACATCGGAATCCTTGTTCATTCGAACAGCAGCATCAAGGGCAAGAACTGAACCAATCAAAGCAAAACCAAAACCTTTCCAGAAAGGCATGGTTTCTTGTTCGATAGCACCAACTCCACCCATCATTAAAAATATACCGATAACGGCACACAACACTGGATTAATTGGAATCATGATACATCCTTCTCATAAATGTCAATTGTTTCAGGGTCAACACCCCTCTCGATTAACTTCTTTTTTAAATACCAAGGGTCGGGAACACCCCACTCGATGTGCCGATCATTCTTTTCGTCATACCAACTTACACACCAAACTACACAATCCATTAGGCAGCATTCTCCACCCAATCCAAAGTATCAGCCAACTCATTCAATATAGAGTTAGAGTGAAACATTTCTTCTTTTACAGCAAGGTGAGCAATCAACTCATGAAGCGCACCGATATGGTAGTGAGGACTATCGTTTCTTTTAGAATGCGCTTCTTGAATATCAGCAAGAAGCGATATGGCTTTCTCTCTTACATTAGGATTAGGCATAAATTTCTCTCTCAATTATCAATTTATATAGGTATTATACTACACTCAAACAAGAAAGTAAAGCACTTTATGCGCTTTTTTTCAAATTAATGTAGTTCTCGCGATCACCCTCAGGCAACATAACCCACGACTCATTAGAGCCATAATAGGTTTCATGAGAAACAACATAGTTGCCATAGAAGTTCTTGGCAATAACATACTCAGTTTCCCACTCTTCGACAACCGACTTGTCGGCAGCAACAACACGAGTACCGATAACGTACTCCTCAGAAGCAGGGTTGCTGTACTCGATGAGTTTGCTCACCTCAGCAACAACTTCCTCAACCTTGTGCCACTCCTCAACCGAAGCGTCCCAGTTGCCGTAGATCGTATAAGTCGACCCTCCCTTTGACTTCCAGTAAGGAGTCTTTGGGTCATCGGAGTAGTTCTCCATATACTGAGTATCAATAACGATTTTGTTAGTAAATGCAGTCATGGTATATTCCTCTCTCAATTAAGATTTCTTTCTAGGTTTAAAGCCGAGCATCTTCATCGCTTCAAGCGGAGTAAACTCTTCAGCCAGCTTCAAGTAAATTTCAACATGGGCATTTTTGACTAGGTAATTAACCCACGATTTCCAAGGTTTTGAACCATACTTGAATCGTGCGATAAAAGCAGGCTTTTGTTTACCAACCCAAGATGGGTGACAATCAGGATTAACTTCATCCATAGTTTGAGAACCCTCATATGGACCATTATACATCAAGTACATTCCGTCAAACGCAAACGCTTCTTTATCAAACCTAGTCATATCAAAACTCTCTCTTATCTATCAATTTATACCGCTATTATACTGGATCCGTGCGGAAAAGTAAAGTCTTTTTTTAACTTTTTTTATACTTTTTTAGTATATGCTTATAACTTTGGGGAATATATGGTTATAAGCTCTTCCTTGCCTTTAACCTTGATTTGACCGATCTCCTCGCACATATAGTCCGATGGCAGTAAGTCTCGAGTGAATGATGAGATGATAGTTTTGTATTCCTTGTACTCACCTCGAGCAGCAGTAGCTTCTAATCTTGCTGCGAGGTTGACGGAATCTCCGATGACGGAGTAATCGAATCTGGCATCAGAACCCATGTTACCGACAATAGCAGTGCCGGAATTAATACCAGTGCCGACATTAATATCAGGCAACCCTGCGTCAGAGTATATTCTTTTGATTTCATTTGTTTTTGCCTCTATTTCTATCGCTGACTTAACAGCCATTTCTGCGTGGTTATCGCAGGCTAGTGGCGCATTCCAGAATGCCATAATACAATCGCCCATGTATTTATCTATTGTGCCACCGTTGTTTAGAATTATTTTCGTCATCTCATTTAAATAATTATTGATCAAATTTACCAATCCTTCGGGATCATTATTATTTTTATAGTGTTCTGAGATCGGAGTGAATCCACAGATATCCATAAATAGGAACGTCATTTCTTTCCTTTCGCCACCGAGCCTGAGTAGCGAAGGATCTTTCTGAAGTGCTGCTACCATGTCGGGAGATAAATAAGTCCCGAACTGTTTTTTAATTTGCTCTTTCAGCTTGTATGTACTATAATACTTGTTGAATGAACTTTGCGCGAATACAAGGAGACCCGCAAGCGATGCCCAAACCACGTCTAAGAAAAAGTAATATTCCCTCCAAACGTAGAACCCAAATATCGGCGAAGCGCCTAGAACGCCAAGCGAAACTATCACCGCAGCAATTGTGGGAAGTTTGTAGACCGCTAGAAGAATTCCTAGAGACACTACCAGAATCATCGCAAGCTCGGCTATTACAGACCAGTCGGGTCGAAGTATTTGAACGCCTGAGATCAAGGTCTGAATTTGCTGACCTTGAACTTCGTGGGGATACATTGCACCCACTGGGGTTGGTACTGGATTAGAAACACCCTCAGCTGTCACCCCAAGTATCACAACCTTTCCTTCGGGTATCGGATCCAATATTGACTGCGATTTAAATTTATTCCAGAATGTTATTGGTAACTCGGAGGTGGGTTGGGTGATCAGCGGTGCTTGCCTCCCTAACCTTATCCACTCAACACCTAACTCATTGTACTTGACCGTGTAAGACGGTTCTCCCAGAAATACTCTCACCGCATCAAGACCCAGAGATGGGTATGGCTGTCCATTGATGCCGACCATAAGTGGCATTCTTCGTAGGACTCCAGTTGGTTGGTCGACCTCAGCGGATACCGCACCCACCCCCATGGAATATTGAGCCAGTTCGGGGATAGGTGCGAGTAAACCTGTGTAGTCTATTAATGTTTCTTTGGGCTTGCCAAACGTGGATACATTGGCATAGATTCCCAGATCATCCGTAGTAGTTTGGCGTGTGGGAGCGCTTGCTAGGATTACTGCCTTCTGGCTTAGTGAGATTGATAGTTCCCGATCCCCCGCAAATCGGTCTTTCTCTGACCATATCATTGTTGACACAAGTAGAGAATTGTTTGGTGCTTGGTTTATATACTTTGCGACTGTCTGTCTTGGCCAAGGGTATTGCCCCTCCTTTTCTATAGCTCTTTCATCAATGTTAACAAGCACGATATCGTCGACCTCAACGATGTCATGATTGCGCTGTAAAAAATCGTAGTACACATATTCTACTGATTTTACTATATCATACTGCGATACCTTTAAAAAAGCAAGTAAAAAAATCGCAGGAAGAACTGACCACCACTTAGTCATTCTTGTGTCACCGATACGGAACAACCGCCAACCGTAACGCAAGTTTGAGTTATGCTATATGATTGATCAGACCAACTATTTTGAAGAACTGATATCGATGTGGGCTCAGATCCATATAATTTAACAGTCGCATCATGACTCCCGCTATTCTTCTGAATAATACTCACATCGTTGCCATCATTAAATATGTCCAAGTTTATATACTGCCCATTACCTTGTTGTTTGGTGTAGATGTCATTATCATCACCTTCAACATGTAACCAGTATTCGTGCCCAGTGTTGTTTTGATTAGTTGTTTGTTGCATGGAGATATTATTATTGTCGCCAGTCACATTGATATGTGCGAATGTACCGCCATACTCTCCACCAGTTTCTTCCGTAAAATTGCCACTACTATCCACCAACCAACCTTGACCGAGTGCTAAATTATTCCCATCACCCCACACTCTCCTAATCTCAAGAACGTTCTTATTGCTAGAACTACCAGAGTCTTTTTTCTGCCTTATATCAACAGTATTATCAACCCCATCGATGCCTTCCCAGTTCCACTTCTTGACGACATTAGAATACCCGATCTGTTCTACATTGAGATTGAAGTTTGCTCCCGATTGATCAATAGTAATTTCATTATCTGCGTTGGCTTTCACTGATGCCGTTATGTAAAACGCCAAAAGACATGCGCTGAAAAAGTAAAGTATGATTTCTTCTATATCATCCATAGCCATATTTAGTCTTGCTTTATGAAGACCCCAATATCATCACCACCGTCAGCGGTAATTATGCCTCCATATCCGTCCACCTCGGTCTCAACTCTGATTGAGCCACCGTTCGCAAACTTCAAACTAATTACCCCATTCACATCTCTATAAAAAACTATCCCACCGTCTTCCCTGTATATAGTGTACTGACTGTCGTCATTTCTTCCCCATGTCGCACCTTTTAGGATTATATCGCCTGAGGCATTATCAGCCTGCCTATCCTCCAGATCTCCCATGGTTCTAATCAATTCGTCAATGACATCAAGCAAATCGACTAACAGGTCAGATTCCAAAAAGTCATAATCCAATCTTGTCGTCTCGCCCTCATCAATATAATCCTCTAGCGTGCCATCAAGTCCATCATATTGAAGGTAGTCAATATCAAGCGTACCCATATCGACATTTCGTTCATCCTGTAGAGTTTCTTCTATGGCTTCGCGAACTTCTTTCGGTGGGTTGACAATAAACATATTGTCGATGAGAGCAGGAGTTATATTTTGTATTACTACCTTTTGAACTGGTGGGGATGCTACGCTCGATACCATAGTGGCAGCATATGCTTCGGTTAGAGTTACCGAACCTGCTTCGTTGGAAACTACGATCTCTCCGCTTGGGTCGCCAAACTCATCAGGCAAAAGTATGACCAGAGACCTGCCGAGTTCGTCGATCGTAGTTGTAAAATCTGTACCCCGAACTGCTATCTGCGCAGTTGGAGTAGTTATGTCAATATTCTTTTTATCAACCATGCCCAAACGCCCAGATGCGAACCGAGCAGTTCCAAGTGCCATTTTCATGACCATCTTGGACTTACTCGGATCTGGGTCGTAGTAGACTTTGTCTATGTAAACCTTAGTGTGTTCGATGAGGCTTAACTCAGCCTCATCTTTAAATTTAATCAACATCCTGCCCTTTGCTGTTTGGGCAGTATCGTTCAATTCAATTGCCACACCTACGTCTGACTCAATGACATCCGTTTCTCGTAACAGCGAACCGATTCCTTTCGATTCAACTATATCTCCAATAGTATCTGCCGCAACAGAACCTATAGCAAATATAGAACTAGCTGTCGCCAGCAGTATCTTTCTGGTTGATCTGGATAGTAGCATTATCAGAAGTCACGTCTAGAGTTACAATACCTTTACAGCTAGTAATTCCTTCTGGGCAAGTACCACTGATTTGATTGATGTCAATATCAGCACTGTCACCCTCTAATTCAACTGTGAGCGATTGATAATATCCATCATTCTGTAGAGTGTTAATGTCATTAGAACTACCCAAAATATCGAAGTTCCAAGTAACATCATCAGTTTCTACGTCAACGTCAAACGCATTGCTTGAACCAACCAAAGTTAAATCTAAGTCAAGTCTTTCCGCACTTGCCACAGAACCTTGATCAAAGTCCATAGTGTTTGAGTCGCCAGTAATGCTCACGTCAATAGTTGTACTATCTGACGATCCTACATCACCAATTTTCCAGTCCCAAGAGTTACTATCCCCAGTCCAGATTAAATTGTATGTCGAGCTATCCGAAGTCAATTCACCAAACAATAAGTTTTCGTTACCGATTTGGTCAATATCAAAAGTCAACGATGAACCAGTGATTGGTGTAGCACTTGATGATGTTGAGAAGTCGTCAAGCCCAATCTTGTTACCGTAACCAACTTGGTCGATATAAATCGACAGCGTGTCACCAGATTGTTCAATGTTGATTTCGTTGTCGTCAGATGCTCCACTTATCACGAAACTTGAAAGCGCTAAACTTGCAAGTCCTAGTAAGTACCTATTCATCTTCTTTACTTTCTCCTAGAGAATGTTTATCGTTTGTCCCATCACTTTGGTGCGGGTGTCGATGCCCATCCTCAACATTCCAGAGACTTCTGTCATGTCCCTGATATATTAGTTCTAGCACGGCAGCTTCGATCGCTGTTCGTACTGCGTATGTTACAGATTCGTTGTTTCCCACGCCATCCTCATACTCAACTAATTGCGTTCCTTCTTCATAATATCTGAATAGATCACCGCCAGAACCATAGCTTAGTATCGATTTCTTTGCCTGGACGTTTAATAACACTTCGCCAGTCAAAACTGATACAGCTCTAATTGAGACTGTCACTACATCTTTTCTGTATTTCCTACTAAATCCTATCCCTAAGGTTCTTGCTCCACGACCTCCTGTCAAAATATTGGTATCATAACCAATAATTCCACCCTCTATTATCATACCAGCAAATAGAAGTGGACCAACGCCTTGTGATTTCTCATCAGCGTATTCTTTTCTGGTACTGCGAATAATCTGCCTTTCTCTGACTAGATTATCAATACCCTGCCTCTCAACAACACGGAACCACGTTCCGCCACCTGCTGTCTTGAGCGCATCAATTAACATCTCGGTGCCACCTTGTGTGACAGCCGTACTAAAATCTGCTATACCATCCCTTGCCTTACGTTGCCCAGTTTTATCAGCAAATCCATAAACCGCTACGATTGGCTTACTCTTTGCTGGTGGCACATTCAACAAATTAATGTATGCTGGTAAATCCACCACCTCTGGGTGATCAACGCAAATATAATCTCTTGCGTTTACTTTCTGCGAACAGTCCTGCGGTTTATCCGACCACTGTGGTATCTGTGCGCAACCTACCAAAAACAAAAACGGCAGTAACTTAAATGCCCGCATCGGTATCTCCAGTATCAGTTGTACCAAAGTTTCCTGTCCCGATCGGTATCTCTATTACAGTTTCCGTTCCTTCGTTATCTACAATACGCATCTGAATGTAATCTTCACCGCTTGCTGCGGTCAATACTTCATAAGTTACAATAGATCCTTCTAACGTGAATGACCCAAATGTTACAGCGTCTTCGTTACTAAACATATTGTCAACCAACTGCTTAGAAAGCTGGGCATAAATTCTACTTTCTAAGTTTCTAATGAACTTAGCCAGAGTTGTATTTTCTGCTTCCCTTTCTGCAGCTTTTTCTGCTGCTTCAAGAGCATCTTTAATTTGTTGCTTTCTACTTGATTCTTGATTCTCGATAGTCAAGTAATGAGCACCTGTACCAACGCCACTGAATGATGGATTCTTAAACGTATGTACAATGTCACCGAATGCTAACGAACTCAGAAACAGAAAACTAATGGATGCTTTCAGAACTATCTTCATCTTTGCTCTCCTGTTGTTTCTGTTGTTGTAGAATCATATCTAGCTTAGTTTTGATTCTAATTAAATCGTTATCTAACATTCTAACTCTGTCAATCAACTGTATCAAAGTCATATGCGATTCTTCAATAACTGGATCAACTTCTTCAGTAACCCACATCCAAACATAGTAAATAAAGTACCCGAGTCCTATACATGCTATGATTGGGAATCCATATGTGTTGACTAACTCAACAATATTTAATTCCATCAGTCTTTCCTAGCATCCTTTTGACCGTCAGCACGTGAAATCCTGTCTAAGTCTGGCTCAATGCCAAACGCATGCGTGATCAAAAGATCGATGCGTATCAATTCATTATTCATAGTTTTGATGCGATTATCTAACGCCTTTACAAACCCACGTTGCGTTTTGATATCACTCAACACACCCTCTAGAATAAATCGTAAAGTTAAAAATACAAAGAACCCACCTGCCATCGCAGCAGCAATCGGGAATCCTGCATCTAATAACTCTAAGAATGCTTCCATATTATGCGTTTAATCCAACACTATATTTTGTCTTGCCGTCCACACGACTTGCGGTCAGAATACTTTTTCTGTTTTCCTCAGGTCCAACATACGATACATGAACCCAACCGCTATCGGGAATGCCTGGAGTATAGAACTCAAGGATCAGTTGATCAAAGTCGCAGTTATCAACAATCCACTGAGCAACTTCAGCATTAGCAACTCCAGGAACTTCAATATCTGCAGCCTGACCTTTACAGTGCTGCGACTTAGAACTACCGCCTACTGCAGCGTTCAATTCAGCTCCCCTATAACCGCTATTTATAACAGTTGGTCCAAAATTGTCCCTAACTTTCTGTACTACATTTTCAAACAACAGTTTCGCACGAACTAAATGCTCATCAGTTGGTGTGTTATCTAAACCTTTGCGCTCAGCTGTTTGGCTTTTAGTGAACTCTGCCAATGTAAAATTTTTTGATAGTTTCATATTCCTCTGCCTTTACAAAAAAGTCATCCCTCATATTACGAAGGATATGTTTATACCCAAATGTATTTTCAACCCATCTCCTAAAATCATCAGAACCATCACGATCTGATGGATATCCAGGAATAAGTCCTTTGTTTTCCAATATTATTATTGGAGAATGTTTCCTTATTAATTCCTTTGCCCCGAGAAGCGCCTTATACTCAAACCCCTCGATATCAAGCCAGAGCATATCAACCTGATCATATTCGAAGTCGTCTAACCTAACAACGCTCAACGAGCCAGACTCAGAACCTTTTATCTGCGTTCCTCCAGAATTACCCTTTTGAGTCCAATCAACTCTAGCGGAATACTTATCTTCACCCAACCCATGGTTGAATGATTTTATATTTTCGTATGGCTCGATATTTTTCAACAAGCATTTATATATATCTGGTACAGGTTCAAACGTAACCACTTCCTCAAAATGTTGCGATAAACCAACAGGGAATATACCAACATTACCGCCAGCTTGTATTACACGCTTAGTCCCACGACCAGTCTTTTCGATGAGGTCCATAGCGTCCATCCATTTATATGCCCATTCTACTCGAATGTCATTAACGCCTTGACTCTCATGATCTGGGCACCAAAAGCCCATGTACATCTTCATTATACGAACTGCTTCATGTCGGGTTCCCAATAATTTGGACCCTTCAAAACCTTCCCGTCGCCACGATATATAGGCTTACCATCTTCACCCAACTTACTCATGTTAGAAGCGTGAACATGATCAAAACAAGCATCAAGGTCAATACCAAAAGAATGCCCTGCGCCATAAACAACATACAACAAGTCTGTTAAAGCATCAGCGATTTCTGGCATATCCTTGTAAGTAAACGCATCATACAGTTCTTGTAATTCTTCTTTGATCAATTCATATCGCAAGACAGCAACATCATCGCCAGCATACTCTGGGTCTGTCTTTACTTCCTGACCAAACGTATCCATAAATTCTTTCACTTTCATAAAATTGGACATACTCAATTCCTCAATAATTTAAATTTTCTTTCCTATATTATACTTAGCTTCAAGATTCCATTCGTTCTTTTCTTTGAATGGAAGAACTTTAATTTGATTTAGTGGCGCAACAGGATCTTTGCTTTTATTAGAATCTACTGGAGATACTAATCCCCACTCAGATAGCAGGTTGACAATTGTATTTCGCCTAGAAATATCATCCTCGCCAAAATTACTCGGCTTTCCATCTAGAGCAAACAACTCTTTGAAGTGTACAATGTAATACCGACCTTGCTTATGCAAGATATGACAGGATTGATAAATGGTTTTGTTTTTGTGCGAAGCCACACCGATTCGGGTAAGAGTTTCCCTAATTTTTAAGAAGTCGTCATCATTTTTCAGATTGACCTCTATCATGCTTTCTAGCATCTCGACCGCCCTTATCTATTCTTGTTCTTATTTCAGTTATCTGTTCGTCAGACAGAATAGTGAGAGCTTGCCTTGCTTTTACATCATTATAGCCATAATACTCTTTTACAACTGCCACGTCACTATCTTTCTGTTTCTTCACCCATTTCGCAAATCTCTTTTTGGGTCTAACTGTATTTATAAAAAACTCAAACTGCGGTTTCTTATCTAGATAGTGACGAGTATTCATCTCGTTGGCGAGACCAATAGTGTCATTGTGATATGAAAGTGACCGATTAGTCAAGAACGGATCATACCCTTTCTCAGCCAACCGATCGTTATCAGTTCCGACCATCAAGTTCTTCTTGGTCGTATTAATTGCATTTACATAATCAAATGGATTCATTACCAGAGTCCTAACATTTTAGCATTACCTGCTATGATAAAAAAGCAAGTCACGATATGTACTACCCACCAAAAGGTTCTAATTGCAGCGATAGCATTGGCTTGTCGGTCAGTTTCCCCGACCTTTTCGCCGAGGGACTTAGCCCAGATGCGCCACCACTTACTCAACCCTTTTCGCTTCATCCTTACCAACCTTTCGGAACCTTTTATTATACTTTCTTTTGATCTTTTTAGCAACGCCAGAGTTTGTCAGATAACAGTAAAACTTTCTAGCAGAAGTCAAAGCATCATATTCATCACCGCCTTTTAGCGGTATCTTAGGACTCTTTTTCATAGTTGCGCCAGATATTGCATACGCATGACATCCATAACCACATCGTGTTTCGGGTCGTGCGCTATAAACTTCTCTTCAAGTCCTGGGGGAATAAATGTATTTCTAATGTCAGAACCATAAACCATACCATCAATAAATGACCTTGTATCACGTATCGCCCACCACTGATCGAATGGATCTTTATCTCCCGCAGATTCTAAAATAGTTCTGAGGAATATTGGGTCAAAAGTATTTCCTCGAGTCCATACAGCTTTATATGATGGAATGTCAAACTCATTCGTCAACCAGTCATACAACTCAGCGATAGAGATATCTTCGTCAGATGGCTGTAGTTGTTTCTGAGCTGCAGCTCCCTGCTTTTTCCACCAATCTAGCGTACTCTTTTGTATGTTTCGCCCATACTTTTTAACTTGCTCTTGAACGTCAAACTTAACCGACTTAACATTACCAAGCAGTTCTTCATATGAGTACCCATCATCATGGAACCTTTCGGTATCAAACTCCAAGGCAGCAAGACTTACTGCTGCCCCTGTTAGCATGTTTTGACTCAGAGTTTCAAAATCATAAATGATACTTTTCATTACTTAGACAATTCCTTATAAAAATCAATATCTTTTTTAAAATATTCATTAGCATATTCTAGAGCAGGATAGGTGTACTCATATTTCACACCATCATTATATTTTGATCTATTGTGCCAAGGGATATCAAAATCAACTCCAGTTCTTTCCTTGAACTTTTCCCACCCACCATTCATATCGGCAAAGTCAATAACCATATCAATGTCATCAGGTATCCAGTCACTTTGGAATATATGGTTACGAGGAAGATACCAATATTTCCTGAGATTTATAAACCCATCAACATCTTCTTTGGTAACTATACCATCAACCATGATAGTCTGCATCGCCCTGAGTCCAACGCTGTTTGGTTTAGTTGGATGTTCTATCAAGTAACTATCAAGAGCAACCTTCATCATTCTATAATAATTATCATATTCCCACCAGAAAGATGCTTGGTCAACTAAACCTGATACCAACCAATCAAGAGGATCGCGGAAAACACAAAATTTAAAGTACGATTCCCAGCGCTCATCTCCAGCCAAACGCTTAACTTCTTCCCAACCATCATGACCATGAGGAACGCCATCACTAGGAAGTACAGATCCTGGGTCATTTAAATTAAACGCATGTTCTATCGATGTTGTTGCTGTTTTTGGTATTCTTATAAAAATACATTTATATTTGTCAGATACTATACTCATCTACACCCACTCGCAGTCAATCATAATTTCAGTCATCATTGCCATCATATTTATCTCAGGGTCAGCAGCGAAAGCAGCTTTGTATTGATAATCAGCAAGAGTAACCACCAGTTGAGGAACGCTGTTCGGCTTTACATAATCATTCGCAGAGTCGTAGATCTTACGGAAAATAGCAGTTGTATCGCCATCACAGTTTTGAGCAACCCACTTACGAACTTTGGTAAACTCTTTTGCTTTCATCGAAGCCATGAGTTCTTTCATCCCAAGCTCGGAGAAGTTGACCAGAATCCCAGCATCAATCTTTCCTGTGGCAGCATATCGCTGTAGTTCGTTTAACACCCTGCGGTTATCAGGGAAGTGCTTCTTAACAACTTCAGCAACTGTAGACTTATCGAACTCAACACCCTCGCTGGTCAATATGCCACAAACTGTTTTGAATAATTGCTGCGCAAGTTTGGGTTTATCGTCAACACTCATCTTGAACTCAACAACCGAGCATCTTGAACGCAGAGGCTCGATTATCTTGTTAGCGAAGTTACATGTCATAATAAACCCGCAGTTTGCACTATATTCTTCCATGAAGTTGCGGAGAGCAGGCTGTACAGTTTCTGCGTTCAGGTAATCAGCCTCATCTAGGATGACATATTTCCTACCGCCAGCAAGTGACATTGAGGATGCGAATCCTTTAATTTTAGTTCGTAGAGTATCAATCAACCGACCCTCGTCAGAACCATTGATTACAATATAATCACAACCAAGTTCCTCAAGCATGGCTTTGGCGATGGTTGTTTTACCAACGCCAGCCGTGCCAGTCAAGAGTAAGTTCGGGACATTGTTTTGATTAACAAATGTCTGGAATGTTTGCTTCAACGAATCAGGAAGAATCGTGGTAGCAACAGTTTTGGGTCTATACTTCTCAACCCATAGAAACTCTTCAAGCATTATAATCTCCAGTTATGCGGACAAGTTCGCTTCATGATGTTCGCCCATTACGAAATCAGGCAGAGGTCTCCATCCCGTCACAGTATCAACACGGAAAGAACGCCATGCCCTCACATCACAACCCCAAACGGCAATGTTTGAGGATTTAGCATCAACAGAACTTACATCAATATTATTACCAGTTTCCTCGGCAATGGTTTTAGAATTCAAAGTACATGGCATAATCCGTGTACCCCCACCATTAATCTTCTCGAATGTAACTTCTACTATACCTGATTGTAGACTTTTTATCAACTCACCAATATTCATTTTAAAATCCCATATATATCATATCTTTCAGTATAAATTAAATATCCATTGTCTTGCAGAATATTTTGCATAGCTTCTTTATCGCTGTGCCCATGTTCAATCTTAATTAGTTTCGGCTTGACAGACCAAGAGTAATCCTTAATAATGTTCATCTCATGACCTTCAACATCTATCTTCATAAAGTCAACAGATGTTATTTTTTGCTCAGAAATAAAAGTATCAAGAGTGCAAGATTCAACAGATATACGCTTACCAATAAAATGATGGTTGGCTTCAACTTCCATCATCCTATGACCTGCGTGAGATTCAGAAGTAACATGACCCATACCACGCTTCCAATGATTGCCAGGATCATTTTCGTCAGGGTCAGCTGTAATGAAAGGAACTCTCCCATCTACATCTGAAATAGCCATATTGAATACTTTTACATTTTCATATGAACTGGTCTTGAGTTCCATAGCCTCAGCATACTTCGGGTCGGCTTCAATCATATAGCCATGCCAACCCGAATCTGCCAAAGGAATACTTGAATCAAAATCACAAGTACCAATGTCAACGAAAACTTTACTCGCCATAGGAACTACCAGCCTCAGTGGCAACCCAGTATTCAACACGATCACCCGCAAAGTGCGAGATACCTTTTGCCGAGACTTCAACCTTGTAGTCATCAGGGATAAACTTGAAGTTCTCAGTTTTAAAGATAAACTTGAAGGTTGCTTCAGTGACACCAACCGCTACAGAAAACTCATTAGAAGATGGGTTCTTACTATCAGTTGCGACTAGCGAAACTGTACTACCATCACCACGAACAGCAATCTCAGGCAGACCAAGTTGATTGGCTGCATTCACAACACTTCGCAGGGTATCAGCCGACATATCAAAAGAAACATCAACGCTGGGCAAAGACAAATCTTTTTCAGGTGGGGCAGTTACCATCGAAGGATCAGTGTAAGTATAACTACACTTAGTTGAACCTTGCGAAATCTCAAGCGACTTCTCACCAAAAGCGATAGAGCCATTGTCGAACAAACTGTTCAAACCCAAGAACTGGTTTAACTCATAGATAGCGAAGTCAGAAGGAAATGACTCAGCAACTACAGAAGATGCTAGGATGTTCTTTTGCGGAGAAACAGTCCTGAGCAGGTTGCCCTCTTTAAACACAAGGGATGGATTAATTGTTGAAAAGTTTTTCAATACTTCAACAGTGCTTTCACTTAACTTCATTATAAAAGTCCTCAATATCATCAATTTCATTTAAACGATCATGCTCATAAAGAGCAAGAAAACCATAGTGGATAATCTTCATCAAATCCTTTCGGTGATCAGCAGGAGTTCCTTTCTTGCCGTATCTTCCATTATACTTATCCACATTACCTAAAAAGAAGCCAATACCATGACCACGGTCAACTATAACTTCCGAAGATTGCAAGCCACCTTGACCATAGTGACCATTGTAAGTCGAGTCGATATAATCAGCAAACTCAGCAATCAACTCATCCTCGCGAAACTTGTAATCAATCCCATCTTCGGGTGGCTTCCTCAGCCAATAATTTATGTATTCACTCATCTCTTTTTCTTACCTTTTTTCTTTTTGCCATTGTATTTCATTTTGGAAACTTGTCTAGGATCAGCTGTAGCAGAAGCACCTAGTTGAGCAATATCCTTTAAAGAGCCACCGAAAGTATAACTACCAGTATGAGTCAACTCAATCCAAGGACACATCCAAGTATCTACACCAACATCGCGCATCCATTGACAGAACATATAATCTTCGGACAAGTAACGCTTACTCTTTGGATCAATCAGCGCTTGGAAATACATCATGATCTCACGTGTCCCATCAAAATGTTCAGTTCTAACATGGTCAGGCAAATAACTATACTCGGGATACGCTTCATCAAACTTCGCAAAAGCTGACCTTTGTATCATCATAAACCCAGTACCACCCTCAAGAACTTTACATGGTTCATGTATGAATATATCACCTTGACCTTCTGCTGGGTTGAACACATAATCGCCCATATATTTCTCAAGCTTGTTAGGATTCTCATCACCGAATCCACGCTTGGCAGCTTGATGTATCTTTTCCCAAGCAATAGTTTTCTTAGGATATGGACCGCACATAATTTCTTTTTTATCGTCGCCAGCATCTGGATCCATTTGAGCAAGGAGAGCCAATACATCATGAGGATTAAAGCCAATATCCGAATCAACAAACATCAAGTGACTCATCTCACTGCGAAGGAATGCGTCAGCGCAATAATTTCTAGCACGAGTAATTAATGACTCGTTGAATAGGTAAAAGAACTGTAGTGGAATCTCATACTGTGCGCATAATGTCGCAAGGTCAGTACAAGATTTGGTAAACATACCACCACATACTCCACCATACATTGGCGTGGCAAAGAAAATGCCACGCTTCCGTAAATTTTCGATACTTACTTCCATCTCCATGCGTATTTCCTGTTAGTTAGTGTTTTATTAATTATACCACCAAAGCTACAAAAAGTCAACTTTTAAAACCCAGCAGCATCATCATAGTTTGGAGCTGGAACATCTTCATCCGAAGTACTGACTTCCTCATCGATCTTAGCATACAGATCACGGAAGGAAGTCTTAGTATCTTCATCAAAGCGGTTGATACATAAGTCGATAGCCTGCATACGGTCACCGAAAATCTTATGGGCTTTGGCGATATGAACCAGTCGACGAGTCGAGATCAACTCATCAATACCACCGTCAAAGAAAGTTCGGCGAATGATATCAGCCCAGTCGGTCAGCTTGTCGATAAACTCAACATCAGTTAGACCCAAGTCAGCGAACACAGCTTTTAGGATACGTTTCTCGACAGCAGGAGTAGGATATTCCTGCTCAGCAGTCACAGGGAAGCGCTCAAGGAATGCCTCATTCAACACGTTAGTACCGATAAAGCGACCATCCTCAGATCCTTTACCTTTGGTGTTAGCAGTAGCAACAACCGTGAAGCCAGCAGCAGGTTTGATAAACTCACCAGTCTTTTTGATGAAGTAACCTTTACCCTCAAGAATCGACTGTAGACACATTATCTTAGCAGGGTTGCCCAAGTCAATCTCGTCAAGAAGCAGAACCGCACCACGCTCCATGGCTTTGATAACTGGACCTTTGAAGAATCGAGTATCGCCATCGATCAAACGGAAACCACCGATCAGGTCATCTTCGTCAGTCTCGATAGTAAAGTTGATTCGGATAACTTCACGCTTCAACTGAGCACACGCTTGCTCAACCGAGAACGTCTTACCATTACCAGAAAGACCAGTAATGAAAGTTGGGTAGAAAAGTCGCGACCCGATAACTTTCTTCAACGTAGCGAAGTTTCCGAAAGGAACAAACAGAGGATCTTTGGCTGGAACCAAGTTCTCAGTAAATCCATCAGTTACAACGTTGAGGTCTTTGACCAACGCATTAGGTTGAAGAGCAGCAACTGGGGCAGGTTCTTCAGCCACAGGAGCAGGAGCAACAGGAGCAGATCCTGGCAGGTTGTAAAGACCATATCCTACTTTAAGGTCTTTCTTAAAAAACGCATTAGGAGCATCAGCCATGCCGAGCTCACGAGCAACTTCTTTAATCTGAGCAGGGCGAAGGGCAGTGTTACCGTATCGCTCAACCAGAGCATTCTTCAAAGTAATAACATCAGACATATTAATCTCTCTCTTCTCAATTTATACCGCTATTATACTAGAACTATCCACGAATGTAAAGCATTTTTTCATTATATTTCGTTATGACCATATAACCAAAACATTACCAAGAGTTATGCGACCGTATCAATCAGGTCGCTCAACATTTTACGAGAACCTTTCCTAGCACCATTTGCTTTCTTAAAGGCAGTTCGGATCTTGGCTTTTGAAGTCTCACCATCTTCAACCACGATAGCACCGTTAGAGGTCTCAAGGTTTTTACCGCCAGCAATCGCATAGGCTCTATCGTAGCCCAAACACGCAGGCAGGATTACGAACTTATCTTTCTTCAATACTTTATGAAGATCCATCGTCTCATAGTAACCAATCGATGAAGGCATCTCGCTCTGGAAAGATCTAAGAGCAGTAGGAACAATCCTGTAACCGATAGTAGTTGAGCCAGTTCGCTCACGGTACATCTTCAACAGAACCGAAGTTTGGTGACCACGATAACCAACACATCTGTAACGCTTTTTGGTCACAGGGTCATTTAGATGTAGAACTCTCCAATCACCTTTACTATCAAACATACCAGAGATACGCTGGTATCCACCTTGCTTCACTCTAGAGTTAGCAGAATGGCTATCGCCATCAGTCAAGAAGATAGTGTTTACAATATCAACACGATACTTCTTCTGGAATGATTCATGAACCTTAATCGCAGCAATGATAGCATCATCCAAAGGAGTACCGCCAAGCTGTAAGTTGCGAGGAGCATTCCAACCACGACCATACCAACCATAAGAAATAGAATCAGCGATTGATAGCATCCACTCAGAAGCTCTCACAAAATCAATTTTCTTCATGTCACTGTTAAAGAACTCGAGCAGTCTAAACGATTCGGTGTATAAGGTAGTATCACCAGCAACCTTATCAACAGCACGGTCAGGAATAAGGTCGCCACGATCAGTAAACGCAAACACACGGAAAGGAATACTAACTTGACGACAGAAGTGAACAAGATTAAGCAACTGCTCAACTGTATTCTTCAGGTCTCCACACATAGAACCTGACCAGTCAACGTACATAATCATCCCGTGACTTTGACCATCCTGAGTAGTTGTAACCTTGCGGAAGATATCGTCACTAAACTTGTAAGAATTCATTTTCAGGGGATCAATGACACCAGTCTTAGATACCGACTGACGAGAGTAAGCCGAAGCAGACTTCTTCATCTCAAACTCTTTGACCATGTAGTTGATTGACTTCTTGTTATTTACCAAGAACTTCTTGTACATTCTTTTACCTTTCTCGCGACCTCGACGATTCTCAGCAGCTTGGTACTTTTCTTCCTCAAGCGCATTATCACCTGTAACAGTCAAGTAAAGATACTTATCATATATTTCTTTGTAGCCAACGATCAACTCATCAACAGGGTTGTTGTTCAGGGTTATGTTAGTATAAGCAATGTCACTACGGTCGCCGAAGTGATTCTCGATTTGCTTTCTTAGAGACGAGTCAGTTTTAGAAGTCAACTGACCATCACCTGCTTCACCAGCACCAACATTAGCTTGGGCATCATCTTCCGATTCTTCATCACCACTATCGCCCTCGTCGGCATCGCCATCTGGAGTTCCAGCACCCTCGCCCTCTTCATCGGCATCTTCATCACCATCTTCACCGTCAGACGACTCAATCTTTTCACCAAACAACTCTTCTAATTCTTCATCAGACGCTTCTGGCATATCAACGTCACTCATGTCATCATCGCCATCACCGTCTTGGGTCTCAGGATCATCAGCTAGCAGGTTAGCGATTTCTTCATCACGCTTGGCTTGCTCACCGTGAACAAACTCATACAGGCGATCAGTCAACTCGACAACGTCTTCCCAAGTTTCTAGCTTCTCGATCTGCTTAACCCAAGTCATTTCTGACTTCTCGATACGAACGCCAGCCAAAGAACCACACTTGAAGTATGTATTCAATCGGTCAATAAGACCATACTGATTAATACGCTCGATATCGGCACCGAAGAACCCATCAGCAAGTAGACGCTTATATGACGAGATAAACGAACGACGAAGTCCAGGATAACGAGTCTGGATCATTCGCTCGATGCGAGCATCTTCAACTACATTTAGAAAGGAGCGATAGGCTTCGCCCTTATCAGATACGCTCTCATGCCATCCTTCCTCAGGAGTATAAAGAGCATGACCAACTTCATGACCTACAAAGTGATCATAAGTGTCATTCGCCATATCATCCCATTGAGGCAGGGTTAGTACACGGTCACGAACGTTGAAAGAAGCTGTAGGAACACGCTCGTGGGAAACGGTAATGTTCTCCGTAGCTAGGAGACGAGCGAGAATTTCTTTAGAAGCAACATTAGTCATATAAGTACCTATCAATTTATACCGCTATTATGGAGCAGTTCGTGTCAATTGTCAAGCACTTTTTTAACTTTTTTTATTATATTTCGTTATGAAAAACCAAAAGGTCATAACCAAACGGTATGAGGTGGGGGCAGCGAACGCCACCCCCGATTTTGTTACACAGACAAGCCTGAAGAATAAATCACAATAGGAGCAACAAGGTGAATTGCGCTCAATACGATAAATGCTTCAAATGCGAGTCCGATCTTTTGACGTTTTTCATGGTTTTTCATGATTTGTCTCCAGTAAATTGAATTAACAACCTACTGGTTCACTTCGGAATATTTTACTATTCCTGATGCCCAGTAGATCTGATCTCGATCTTCCTGGGTCTCCGCTCCTCAGGAACTTCAACTCTGGCATTCACCACGAGCATCCCATCCTTTAAGTCGGCACCATCGATTACCACAAACTCTGAGATACGGAAGCTCTTCTCGAATTTGCGTGACGATATACCTTTATGGATATACTCCCTGTCCAGTGAGTCAAGAGGGTTGCCCTTAACTACCAAGATACCATCCTTAATTGTCAATTCTAATTCATCCATAGAAAAACCAGCAACAGCAAGCTCGATGTTGAAGTTGTCATCATCGATCTTCACAATGTTGTGTGGTGGATAATTATCTTGTGAACGCCCAGCACCGTGGATTCTTTCTAGATCATCAAATAAATGCTCAAATCCAAGAAACAATGAGCGTGGGACATGCATACCTTTTATTGCGTTTTTAGTCATTTTGACCTCCTATTAAATTTAGCAAGGTAATTGTAGGATTCCGCTATCGGACATCCGCACTTATTTATAACAAAACATTATTAAAGTTTTATTACAAATTTCTAACCAAAGAACGATTCTAATGAATTTCCTGATTTATCATACTTACCACCCGAGCGATCTTTCAATCTTAGTTCGGCATGACCAGTAGTTTCTCTGACATATTTTGTACAGAGGTCAGGATAACGCTCGACCAACGCATCAGCTGAAATATCGATGCGCTCAACAGTACGCTCAACCTGCATACCGCCATCCTCAGTATAATACTTGGATATGACAGTAATGTTATCAAGTCGACATACTGAACCGTCTTTGACATAATGCTGTAGAGTACGCTCAAAATCTTCCTTGTCGTCAAGCTGTACATATAAATCTTTATCGTGAGAGTTGATATTGCCCCAGCAAGAGCCGATACAATAATACAAACCAACTTTAGTTTTGTAACTCATGAAGAATGGGTTTGAGGCAGCATATACACCGCAAAGTGAGTTGTTATTCTCAATCATGGCATGATACATTGGCTCAAATATTTCTTTGACAGGATCAGTAACTTCACCAAACTTTTTCTCATTATTTGGGTCTTTAGTTTTAAATGAGGTCAAGTCATCATCTAGGTTTACAATAAACTCACCCTCGGCATAGTAATCTCGAATGAAGTTTCGGATAGCACCCATACCAACAACGCCAACTACGATATTGCCTTTGTATGGCGAATCTTTAAGCGCTTCTTGATACTTGACCTTTTCTTCATCATCCGCAACAAATACAGTAACATATTCGGCAGGTACATTAAATGACTCGAGCAGAGCAGCAGTTTTATCTCGTAAAGTCTCTGATCTTTTATATGACGGAATAGCAATATTAATCTTCATTATACAATCTCTTCAAGTGTTTTGGTTGGTGTCATAAATTCTGATACAAATGGTACTTCGGATACAGGCAAGTCGCCTTTTCGCCTTTCTCCTATTTCTACATCAAATAAATGCTCACCATATTTAGACTTGTAAGCATCAATATATTCTTTTACAGTGTACGATTTACCTGAACCAAGTGGCTCATAATCAGTCATCGCAGCAGGTTGCTCAACAGCACGAATAAGCGCATCGGTGATATCATCAACGTGAATATAATCACGAACACAAGTACCATCTTTAGTGTCATAATCATCACCGAACAATGTAAACTTCTTAGACTTCTTAGCTTCTTCAATACAAAGAGGCAAGCCTTCCGGATTGGTCGGAGAACCACCACCGACATTATAGAATCGGAATATAGTATATTCCTTACAACTATCCTTAACTATTTGCTCAGCCATTACCTTAGAATGACCATAAGGAGAGTCTGGGGAAAACGCTGCACCCGTGGATGCAAACACCATCTTAGCATTAGGAAACGCACGGATGACATTCAAGGTGCCAGTCACATTTGTATCATAATAATCCAGTGGGCGTTTTACGCTTTCCCCTACTCTGACCAGTGCTGCCAAGTGAACAACGCACTTGACATTTTCCATTGGTTTATCCATCGGTTGACGAATATCCCAAGTGTCTATATCATAACCAAGAGCAGTTAGCTTTTTGGTCAGGGCATTACCAATATACCCTGCCGATCCAGTTACTACTATCAAAAAAAGTTCTCCAATGATGTTTTCTCTTCAAGAGCCTCTGGGTGATATTCTTGTAACATATCACGCCCACCTTTCTCCTCAAGGTAAACATACCACTCGTCAGAATCCCACATACTAGGACTGACGCCATTCCACAAAGGCTTCCATAGTTGGTGTTCTTTATTGGTTCTACGATCGTCAACAAACTGTCTACGAATCGCTTCATATTCCCAACTGCCTAATTTTAGCATATTTTCTCTAAAATAGCAAACAAGTGAGATACGCTCCATATCTGCTAGTGTTTTGCCCTCTGGCGGTAGTAGTTCGGTGTTACCATGAATACCAGCATGGTTATTAATAAGTAACAAATCACCTGGACGAATATTAATCGCAACTCTAAACTCAGGCAGAACCAGATAACCACCAGTCCACTGTTGATCACCATTAGCAACTACAGTCAAGTTTGAGAACCCTTCATGTAAATCACCAGCATCGCGATGAGCAGCAGTACGGAAGTTCTTGTTCACGGTAATCGTAGTGAATGGTGTATCATTACCAGCGACTAGGAAACGTGAGTCAATCTTATCAGCGCATGCTTTCTGTACAGCGTAGCGCTGAGGGAGTAGATCTTCAAACTGCTTAGCAAGATTGCGCATGAAAGGATAGCATTTTTCATAACGCTCGCGATGGTGTTCAGTATATGAAGTTGCTCGACCGAATGGGATTCTAGGGTAGCGGTCAAAGAAACCTGCGATGCCGGAGTTAACTGCGTTAGCATAAGTTGTATCTGAGATATATGTCTTACGAACTACAGTAGCATCTTTGGCAGCATCAGCTGAAGACATTGCTTTCCACTCTTTTACCTTTGCGTCAAAGAAAGTCGAGTAGTTGTAGCCAGCATCAGATACCTTGTTTCGTAGCCAAACCATGCCACGTGTATCTTCGCTCTCTTTGTTTTTATGCTTCTCGAGGATAGCATCTACGCCACCATCATCAAATAAAGACTGGCGTTCGTTCATATAAAAATCAAGAACTTCAAGGTGACATTCAGTTACCCAGTCTCGACCACCTTTAGTTTCGTCAGAAGTACCGCCTTGCTTACCACGAGTAGCGCCTGCCGCAAGCCCACGGTTCTGGGTTGGCTGTGCTGCTTCAAGCAAACCATCATACGCACCCTTTTGCTCTTCAGCGCTGAATACATTTCTTCTATACTTGAAGATAATATTCTCTTCACCATTTTCTTCACCAAACTTGGGCGGTGCGTAAAAGTCCATATCATCTTCAACAAGTATATCATAATCATTGTCAGTCATATACTCGCCAAGTTGGTGTTCACAGTTTAACCATTCTTTTGCTGTAATCACATCAATGTTAGTCGGAGCAGTCATTATAAAGTACCTTTCTCAATTATATCTTCAGCCAGTTGGCTTATCTCATCACTACTTAATCTTTCTGTAACTTCAAAATCATATTTCTTAGGAGCAACAAAAACTTTGTTTGTATTTTCAAATCTGCCTTTCTTTATAGTATTAACCCAAACAACTAAATCGGCATCAAATTCTTTTCTCGTTTCCTCAGTCGGGCATACAAAATCACATATAACAGTTCTATTATGAGACTTTTCAAAATCAGCAAAAGTTCTCATACGCTGTGATTGACGAACTCTACCTTCTTCGCTGAAGTCCCAATCCTTAGCCATATGCCTGACGTTGTCAGCATTATACCAAGCGCATTCTAACTTTTTAGCAACCCTTTCGGATATATACGTTTTACCCGAACCAGGAAGTCCCATCACCAAGATTTTCATCAACATACTCCCAAAACTTTTGAGCATTCCTTAAACCATTACGAATACCCCACATGTCATCATGACCCTCGACCATACCTGAAAGGCATGCGATCATAAAAACCTGTAAGATTCTTTTATTATAACTCATAAATTTGCGTTTGTCAACTTTTTTAAGTTGCTATCCTACTAAATGATTTTACTTTCTCGAACCGTATCTGACTGCGGAACTTATCCATTAGGACATCGCCCTTAGTGTGAGTGATAATGAATGTATTAGTTCCAGACATATCATTCAACAGCTTCGTCAGTTCGTCAGTACCAGTAACGTCCAAAGAATTATCAAATACTTCATCTAGTATCAAAAGATTAGTATTGGTTGAGTTCTTTAACTTAGCAACCGCTCGCCAAGTAAGTAGCAACGCAATATCAATACGAGTCTTTTCACCCTCAGAGAAACTGGCATACGAAAACTCATCACGGTGTCGGCTTTTAATAACTTCATTAAATTCTTCATCAAGCTCAAAGTTTACGAAGAAATCGAGGGCAGCAAGATATTTGTTCACCAGTTTATTAATAATAGGAACATACTGCTTAATAATCTTAGCCTTGATACCGCCATCCTTTAACATAGTTGAGGCAACGTCATATACTTCTTTTTGCTCAACCAGCTCTTTCTTCTTAGTTGTATAGATGCCGAGATCTTTCCTCAGTTCTTTCAACTTACCTGACGTGTCACCGCCACCAGTTTCCCCACTCTCAATATCCTTTATCTTTTTCTCAACATCTTTGATGTTGGTTTGGTACATTCTCATTTCAGTTTGACAATCACGCAGTTTGTTTTGCGTATTAGATATCTCAGTCTGTACCGAAGTAATTCTCTCAAGTTCTGTTTGTAATTCATCACGCTCAGAGTTTAGATCATTGATAGCTTTAGTTGTGGTATCAATTATACCTTGAGTCTTTTCTATCTTGTCAGTTTTTAACTCAAGCGATAGAGCCTGCTCACAGGTTGGGCAGTTATCATTCTGCTCATAAAACTCGATACGCTTTTCTGCTTTCTTGTTCTTTTCTCTTAGCTTACTCAGAATACTTTTCATTTTATCCATTTTCGCTGAGGACTTATCTTTAGTAGAAATAGACTCTAGTAACTTATCAACCTCAGCAGTTAACGAGCTGTAAAGCGATTCAGCGGATCCGTATGACTCGGTATAAGTAGTAATATCAGATTTTAAGTCTTTTATCTGCTTTTCTATATCTGATTTAACTTTTAGGAGATACTGCTCCTGTACTTCTATCTTTTCATTAGTCAAGTCAATATTATAGCTAATATCAGTCAGCGAACGCTTGTTATCAGAAACTCGATCACGAAGTAAAGTGTTCATAGTTGAGAATATTTGAATATCGAGTAAATCCTCAATCACCTCTCGACGATCTCGAGTACTCAACTGCATAAATGGAGTAAACGATGCGTTGCCCAGTATAACGATTTGAGTAAATGACTTGAAGTTGAGTTTGAGTATCTGGTTCTCAAGCTGTAGCTGATATTCTCGAACCGATCCAGGCTGATCAATCATCTTTCCGTTTTTATGTATCTCGAACAGGTGTGGCTTCATGCCTCTACGAACAACATAATCAGTAGAACCGATAGTAAACTTGACCTCAACCTCTAATCCCTTATTATTGATTGAGTTGATCAACTGCTGTTTCTTGATGTTACGAAACGGCTTGCCAAACAAACCCAAGCATAAAGCATCAAGGATCGTTGACTTACCTGCGCCATTTTCTCCAGTAATTACTGTACTGGGTGATCTATCAAGTTGTATAACTGTTTTGACGTTTCCCGTGGATAGAAAATTCTTCCAAGAAACTTCCGTGAACTTAACGATGGGAATATCCTCATTCTATAGTCAATGCTTCATTATATAACGAACGTACCAAATTGTCAAGTTTCTTTTTAGGAACTTGATCTGACAAAGTGTTGATATACTTAGATAGAATTGTCAGGGTATCTTCGGCTTCATTTACAATATCATCATCTTCTTCAAGATTTAGATTCATATGGTCATCAACAATCTGTATGTGATTCGGATTAGCTTTATACAGTTTGTCAATAAACATATCAAACCAATATGGATTATTACAGTTCTGCCTTACTACCTTTATGTATGTGTCAGCGAAACCATCGAAGTCAACATCAAGAACTTCGTCCATAGTTTTATCAGTTTCATTGTAAAATATTTTATGGAACATCGAGTACGGATTACGGACAAACTCAAGTTCCCGTGTTTCAGTATCGTAAATGTGGAAACCTTTCGGGTCGCCATAGTCAGCCCACGTTAGTTCGTATGGGCATCCAAGATATTCAATATTTTTAGTTGTAGATTTATGATGGAAATGACCTGAACAAACAAGGTCAAACTTGGAGAAGTCGCTAATCTTCATACCGTGCTCATTCACATTACCACGATCCATTAAACAACCAGCAACTTCTAAATGACCAAAGAGAACCTGAGCAGGCGTATCTTCCATCGCCTTAATAGCTTGAGCATAGTTCTCATTATTAATCCAAGGCATGATTAAAATATCATGACCATCGATGCTAATATCGGTTGGCTCAGAATAATAATTGAACTCATTCTCATCAAATAACTCACGCATAGAGTTGACTTCGTTGGTGTTCTTATAAGGAACATCGTGGTTACCAACGATAACATGTAAATCCATACCCTTTTGTTTACAGGGTTCAATAAACATAGTCTTCATTCTGCGGAGAGTTACATAGTTGATATACTTTCTTCGGTCAACAATATCTCCGAGGTGAATGATTGTATTCACTCCACGCTTTTCTATCTCAGGAAAAAAGTGCTTGGTGTAGAATTTATCAAAGTAGTCTAAGAACTTAGCGCTATCATTACGAACACCAAAGTGAGTATCAGTTATCAAAGCAATCTTCATTAATCAACCTCGCATACACGATTTCTTAAATCGCTAGAACTAAATCTGTGATCACGTTTATTAAAGTGTAATTCTATATCACGCTTACGGCAGATATCCTTACCAGTAAATTCTTTATCGCGATATTCTTCACCCAAAATACGAACATCAATATGATATAATGACAGTATATCCATCAGGTCGCACTCAGTTTGATATGGTATAATCTCATCGACATATCCAACCGCTTTGAGTTGAGTATATCTTTCGACTATAGTTTGGATTGGCGCATTCTTTTCCCTGCGGTCAACGCTAGGATCAAGTTGTAATGCGCAAATTAAGTAATCACATTGCTCTTTAGCATCTCTCAACATCTGAACATGACCTGCGTGAAGCAAGTCGAAGGTTGAGCAAGTAAACCCAACTCTCATATTATTTGTCCTCAATGGTTCTGCGCTTTTTAACTTTACGTCTTTTATTTTCTTCAAAATCTTGAACAAACCCTTTCATATATTCTTCAGTCCACTCACTATACTTTACATCATCATTAAAGTTCTTACCATTATCATGGTCTTGGGTATCAGCAGTATCGCCAAGAACATTAGTATGTTCTGAGTATTTCATCTTAACGTACAGATGCTTCTTTTCTTTCTGTATTCTACGCAGGAACGCATAGTAAATGATTTGAGTAAAATAAGCAAAAGGATTCTTAGACTTTTCTGGATTGAAGTTGTCAATATACTGTAAACTATTCTCAATCCCATCACATATCATCTCTTCGCGAAATGTATAGTTGATGAAGTTTGGCTTATATGATAAATGCGTGGCAATCTTCATGATACACTCAGCAATATAATCTGGAACCATAGGTCTTTTGCTACCATTTTCTGCAGCTTCATTGACGCTTTTCTTAAATTCACACATCGCTTCAAAGAACTTCTTATTATCCACATAATAAGGTCTTTTCTTCCTTTCTTCTTTACTCAGTCTAGCCATATATCCACCTTAGTGTAACACAGTATTCGCAGAATAATGATACTGCTCTTCAAGTTTTTTCCTCAGTTCCTCAAACCGTTCTTCATCGCTCCTAATTGTAGGTGAGAGTAATGAAGATGATTCCGATGACGTCATATTGTCATGTATGGTATCTATACAATTATTATAATATAAAACCATCTCCTCGTCAACTTCTTTATCGGCTATAATGTGATCACTATCAATATTATAATGATTATCAAAGTCATCGAAAGGCATCCATATATGCGACATCATTACAGGAGCATGCCTCACCTTTACTATAATTGATATGGGATTGTTTATAGTTAAATGCGATGTAGTATTATCAACAATTTCAGCTAGCAATGTCTCACCGCTGACTAGTTTAATCATACTAATCGTCATCGTTGACCTTATCAGCTATATTCTTTAACAACTCCATCAACTCTTCAATAGTTTGGATATCTGAATGATTATCCGTGTCTAACTTAACTTGTAAGTTTATTTCCATCTTCAATTCCTATATTGTACAACTTGTACTCAAAATTTTCTTCATTATACATTTTAACTCTAACGGCAAAATGTTTTAGTGTATGATTTTTCCAGGACTTCCAACAAAGGTCATCTGCTATATCATACAGAGTAGCAATCTCTTTGTTATCACCTTTTCTAAGACCACGACCTATAGATTGGAGATTGCGGATCCTAGATTTACTAGGGCTGGCAAAGATAACATTATGTAGGTTTCTAATGTTAATCCCAGTTGAAAAAGTACCATAAGAGGCGATGATAATTGCGTCATTTTCTTTCTCCGTTATTGCTCTAACTTCTTCCCTTGTATCGGCATCGACGCCACCATATACAAAGAATACCTTTCTTCCTTCTTCAGCCTCTTTTAATATCTGCTCATAAAGAGGCTCACCGTGCTTTTTAACATATTGGAATAATACTAGTGTATTCCCTTTTCGTGTCAAAGTCAAGTTCTTTATAAAAGCGTTCCGCTTTTCGTGCGAGACTAAGAAGTCCATCTCAGCTTGATACGTTGACTTTGAATTCAACTTCTTAGTCTCATCAGAATACTTTAGCACCAAACACTTAATTCTAAACTCTGATAGCGTCTTATTATCTATCAGTTCTTTAGTGGTAATAACCCTCATCACTGGACCAAACAAACCCTCTAACACTAGCTTGTTTGTAACAGACTCATCAAGAGTACCTGTAAACCCGAATCTATATTTACAGTCAGTCATTTTTTCCATAATCTTAGTCAGGGAGTTGGCTTTGAAGAGATGAGCTTCGTCACCAATAATAATATCGAACTGATCAAAATACTTTTTAGGCTGTTTGTAAATCGACTGCCAAGTACTGATAATTATTTTCGCTTCATCGTTATTTTTTTCTTGACCTGCAACGACTAAGTGGGTATAATAAAACTGTAGGTTTTCTGAATAGTCTATAAAGTCTGAGTTTAGTTGACTCACCAATGAAGTGGTTGGTACGATTACAAGCGCTTTCTGACATTCCTTCCGTAAATAATACTTCAAAAGGCAGTAGATAATAAACGACTTACCCGAAGCGGTAGGTGACAGGATCAACGCTCGGTGATTGCGAACAGCGTGAGCAACCGCTCGAAGCTGATAGTCACGTGGTTCAAACTTACCGTCACTTAAAAACTTATTTAGTCCGTTTAAAGGTATGTCTATTGTATGCTCAAGGTCGCCATGAACAACTACCTTATAGTCTCTATCCTCAGCAAACTTCTTAATCTTTTGTATTAAACCAACGTAGATCTGCATTGTATTTACGTTGAATAAACGTATCTTACCATCCCACATTTTATTTCGGACAGATGGCATGAACGATGCTCCTGGAACTTCAAACTCAAAATAGCCTGATAGTTCCATTGCTATCCCACGGTCGCATTCTACCTTGAGATATACTTCGTTCTTTTTATGAATATGGATTTCTTCCATTATTATCCTGTAGTAAACTTAGCCCAATCAACTGCCGACTTAATTTGGAAACCACGATTATTGATATTTTTAATGACCGCCTCGAGATACGATATCTTTTCTTCCTGCATCCCAAGTTTTAAGTTTGTTTCAATCAACAAGTCATCAGCCTCTATGTAGGCATCGACTTCACTCTTCATTAATTTTTTGTAGAATTGATCACGACCAAGTTCCTTTAACTCTTCATCATCGAGTTCGCCAAGATAATACTCCATTAAAGTTTTGCGAACCTTTTTCGATTCTGCTCTGAGTTTGAACAGAGTAATCCGCTCACCCATAAAAATTTTAATGTATTTGTTATGTATTACAGGGATCTTTGTACTTTCGCGACCAAGTTCTGTTTCGTCAATCTTACAGTCTTTGTCCCACTCTTTAACAATACTTTCAATATTCAAAATACTTCTCCAAAAAATAATATACTATGACAAAGTTTTTAATTCATACTTCCTATATGCGAATGATACAGTTGCTTTAAGATATTCAACGTCAGTATTTTCAATATCAAACTCCAACGATGAAAGTGATGCTGGATATAAATCCACAAAAGATATCTCAATGTTTGGTGTCATATTACCAGTCATAACCATAAGAGAACCATCAGTATATATTTCGCTTACCGATGATTGTGTTCTTCGTTCTATAGCGCCACGCTGTTGAAAATTATCAGGATAACCCAGAGCGATTAGCCAGTTATATATTTCCTCAAAGTTCTTCATGTCTTCATCAACACGAAACGTCAAATCTAAACGACCAAACGTCAACTTATCTCCAGGAACAGGTAACTTGATAAATGGGTTATCTACCGAAGATGTTTCGCCCAATGTAATATCGGGTATAGTTGCTGACGTGCAGAAGTAGTTTACATGCGGTAAACGCTTACACGAAAATCTAAACCCAATAGGGGATAAGAAACTTTTATTGTCAGGTTGTATCGCCATATGTTTATCCTATTAATTCGAGCATCCTTGCTCGATGATACTACTATTTATTCGTTAGCTGATGTTGCCTTTTCACTAACATCTTTTACTACACCAGATACTGTATCGAGAGCACCAGTGGTAATATCAGTGACATCTTTAGTCACACCGCCTACAATTGCCTTTCCGCTTTCGTAAACAGTATCTATTGACGCACATGCGACCATAGATGTCATAATGAATAAAATGCTTAGTATGCGCATAATCCTTCCCCTTATTGAAATATATTAAAGAAAGTCATGGCCAATACATTAACCAGCATAGCACCACCGCATCGCTATGACGTCGATCGACATTTAACTCGGCTAACATTATTGTCAGCCGTTCTATTTATAAGCAAAAAAAAGAGGCTCACTAGGAGCCTCTTCAAAACGTCTGTTAAAACAGATCTTGTTTTTATTGCTTACATAAGGTTAGCAACTGTCACACGACGGTAGTAGATGTTCTTGTCGTTAGCAGCAGTACCAACAATACCAGCACCTTCGCTAGTAGCGAATGGGTTAGCAACCATACCGTAGCGAGTCTTAAAGCCAATTTTTGGCTGGAAAGTATTCTCACCAACAGCACGTACCATTTGTAGAGGCACATATGGGCAGTAGAACAAGCCAGCGTCAAAGGCAGAAGTACCTTTGTAGCCAAGAGTGTAGTAGTTGCCAGTAGTGTAAGGATCGATGTATACTTTGATACGACCGTTCAGTACGCCAGCAAAAGTGTTACCAGCATCATCTACTTGTAGGTTATTGCTAAGAGCAGGAGTGTAATCAAGTACGCCAGCCATGTTCAAAGCAGAAGCAACGTCAGATGAACAGATCATCACGTTACCTTTACCACGACGAGTGTCTTTAGCGATCTTGTTAGCATCACGCTCGATTTGGAAAATCAAACCTTTGAACTTCTCAACAGACCAGCGACCGTTTGAGTCAGTGTCTAGATCGAAAGTACCAGCAGTAGTAGTATCAGTAGCAGCACCAGCGGTAGCAGTGATGTTGATAGTACGAATTACTTCACGGTTGATTTCAGCAAGGATTTCTGAAGACAAGATATTGCTTAGTTCTTGTTCAGCGTCTAAGCCGTGGATAGCTTTCAAGTCTTGAGCAAGTTCCATAGTGTACTCAGCTTTCAGCGCACGGCTTACAGCAGTTACAGAAACTTTATCAATTGAGAATGCCATTTCGTTGAAGCCATTAGTAGAAGCATCGCCTAGAGCTTCAGCAGCACCAGTGTCCATACCAGTAGATACTGTGTAAGTACCAGAAGGATCAGTACCACTAGCTTCACCAGATGCACGACCGTCAGCACCGTTTCCGATTGTTAATTCAGAAGCAGTGTTACCAGCTGCACTACCAGAGAAAGTAGTATTGATAGTGTCGAATAGAGCTTCGTCACCAGTTTGGCTATCATAGCGTGATTTCATCGCAAAGATAAGACCAGTTGGACCAGTCATTGGCTGAACGCCACATACATCATATGCGATAAGGTTTGGCATAGAACGACGTACAAGGCTGATCAATACTGGATCAAAATTGTCTACGTTATCGCCAGTTGCGTTAGCTGGAGCTGCCTCACCTAGAAGTGATGGACGGAATGCGCCACCGCTTTGTGATGCTTGCTCAGCTGCATTACGTTCTTGGTTTTCTAACAATGTGGCTACTGTTGAACGCTTATGAGCATCAGTAATCTCAGGGAGATCAGCGTGCTCCAATACAGGTTGCCACTTCTTTTGAAGTTCGTCAGTTTGATACATTTTAGGTTCTCCTTAAATAAGACCTTTTTATTATTACAGTTTATTTATAATATGTTACTTTTTAATGCTTTTCGAAATGGCATTCAAGTATGCATTCATGCTGGGATCAACAGCAGTAGCCTCTTCAGCTAACTCAAGAGGTTCATCTTCATCGATTACTACTTCTTCAGAAACAACTTCTTCCTTAGGGAAGTAGCTTTCCTTTAGAGTTTCAAGTTTAGCAGCATAAGAATCAGCGTCTTCAAACTCAACGCCTTCAGCTAGTGACTGCAACTTTGCAGCTTGAGACTCAGTAATACCTTCACAAGCAGCAGATAGAATAGCAGATTGCTTAGACTCTACCAACTCCTTACGAAGCTCGATGTTTCTTTCCATTTCTTCATTGATTGAAGATTCAAGCTCGGTCACCTTAGAAGCTAACTCGTCTACCAAGTCAACTTTCTCTTCTGGGATGTCGATATAGTTTTCTTCAAACAGACCACGTAGTCCAGTCATGAAGTTCTCAACAATCTCAGAACGGATACCTTGCTCAACAGCTAATTCGTTTTCTTTCATCCACTCTTCAGCAACGTACTCAAGATATGAGTCTACTTGCTCAGAGAGTTTCTCAGCGATTTGAACTTTCTCAGCTTCAAGTTCGCTTTCAAAGTCAACAGTAACTGTTTCTAGGATTTCGTTTACTTTTGAAACTATAGCAGCTTCAAAAATAGTAGTGGCTTTAGAAGTGAACTCTTCAGAAAGTTCCTCACCGCTAAACATTGCTTGAACATCTTCAGCAACAGAAACGTCTTCAGAAGAGATCTGACGAATTTCCTTAATTGACTGAGTTTCTTCAGCAACTTCTTCAGCAGGCTCGAACCCTTCAACAGCTAATGCGCTCATAACGTCACCGTATGATGCAGCAAGTTCGTCTTTCTTCTTACCCTTAACTGCGTCGAGCATAGCGTTGATCATGCCAGACTTAGTCTTGGGTACAGGTGCTTGTTTTGGTGCGGATTTCTTGACAGTAGAAGCAACTTCATCAGCTGCAGCATCACCATCAACTTCTTTCTCCGCAGTAGCTTCAACGACTTCTTGCTCTTCAGCAATAGTTTCGTCTAGCTCTTTTAAGTCTTGATCAGACATCGGATATCTCCTGTACAAATTAATTGGTTAACACGTGTATTTATAAAAACTTACAATTTAGAAACGAAATCTTCAAAAACTCGCAGTTTAGCTTCTTCAAGATCTTTCGACGAGGCTTTTTTAATTTCGCTCTGATAATCGGCTATGGTAGCTTCACGGATAATTCCATTTTCCCATACCCACTCTTTGCCTTCCATGATACCTTGAACAAATGCATCTGGAGCAGATGGGTCTGCTACAATATCAGCTGCAGTCGCAAGGTAAAAGTCGTTTTGCACTTCTGCTACGCCTTTCCCATTCGGTTTAACTGTACCCATACCACGTGAAGATACACCTAATTGCGCACCCTCATCCATTAGCGACTTAACAATCGCACCGTATGGTGTTTCAGTCATAATCTTAGCACGTCCCATAAAGTTTGAGCCATCACGCTTCAAATCTGTAATCATATGAGATACACGCTCTAAATTAATAGTTGGACCTTGCGGGTGACCAAGCTCACCATACGCACGGTTCTTTTCTACATATTCTTTATTATATCTAGCGATTTCTTTATCAAGAACTTCTGCGGGATATACTCGACCATTTCTATTCTTGATATCGCCTTGCAGGAAAACGCCCTCGATGAAATAGGACTTACCGCCCTTTTCGTCTTTCGCTTCAGTCAGATAATTAATATCTTCATTTACTTCGCAGATTAGTTTCATCTTAGTTTCCTTATTTCTTTTTTTTATTCAGCAGGTGGCGTTACTTCTCTAATGCCCCTAACTTGTAGCCCAGTGTGGTCAGGAGAGCTACTGCCCAACCTTACAGAATCAAACTGATCAAATTTAAAATAAATCTTATCATTTGGTCTAAGCCAAACGTCAATATTTCCATCAGCGTTAGTTTCTGCTACCATCCAACAATCAGATTCTGTATTTGTATTCCATACTTCAACAGCTTGAGATAATTCAACATCATTAGCTGTGGTTGTTAAATTTATAACGTCAGTACAATACTCAAACGGTTCCCCAGGAGACCAACTCATTATATAACCCTAAATTTAAAATCCAGTTCTAGCGATCGGGGTAGCTTTAAAAGTATTTGCCCCACGTAAACCCTGTCCAGGTTCCAAAGTCAAAGTTATAACTTCGTTTGCTACCATAGTAAGAACAGCAAAGTCACCAGAGTCAGCAGCATTTCTGATAGTTACATCACCCGCAGCACCAGCAACTAAACGAACTGCTTGATCGTCTTTAACTTTGGTTTCGCCAGTAGCAAGCGCAACTGTAGCACCGAGTACTTTCATTATTTGCCTCCAAACGCAACATCTAATAGTTGGAACATACCCTCAGGCGATTTCTCCAACATTTTCTCAGCCTTTGATTTATTAGCAGGCTTGAGTTTCTTTAACATATTTAGCAACGCTGAAGCAGTGGTCATATCGATCTCTTCGCTTTTACCGTTACCAAACTTAACTTTTTTCGCAGCCTTGCCCTTAGAAATAGCAGTAAGCTGGTCAACTACTTTACCCTCAGATAACTCGGACTCCTCATCCTCGTCGTCATCTTCAGGGCATTCGCAATCTTCATCCTTACCCTCACACTCTGGGCAAGTTTCTTCTTTCTTAGCTTTGCCTTCAGTAATTTCAGCACGGTCACCATCAAACTGGTGGTCGCCAGCTACAGGGTGCTTAGTTACAGTCATCTTATGCTTCTCAACAAAATCTTTTTCGCCTTTAGCTTTAGGCGCTAGTTCTTTTTCTGGAGTTTCTCCAGCGACTTTGCTCAAATCAGCAGCAGTGTTTTCTTCGGCAACGAATGCTTTAAATCTTTTGATAGCCATTGCTATTCCTCTGTCGTAGTTTCTACTTCTTCTGGTTCATCTTGAGACATAAAACTAGCTTGAACGTCAAACCGCTTTACGTCTACAGCATCTCTTACTTTATCCATTAACAAATCATTGATAGCACTTTTGAAACCATTAACATCTCCATCAGCAGCCAGATTAACAGCATCCATAGATGTAACAGTAACTTCTTCTTGCTCGCTCATAATAATCTCCAAATATTATTTATAACTAAAAGTCAGTATCATCGTCTTCGCCATTATCTT